>Ga0182024_10001770_pt1 | contig 54850 bp, 54 predicted proteins | sample P32metaG_FD_120480 | JGI IMG/M metagenome (GOLD analysis project Ga0182024, IMG submission 120480) | Permafrost microbial communities from Stordalen Mire, Sweden - P3-2 metaG (Illumina Assembly) | ecosystem: Environmental > Terrestrial > Soil > Wetlands > Permafrost | place: Sweden: Stordalen...
GCGGGCATCCGGGTGGACGCGCAGACGCAATACGCCTATGACGGCGGCGAAATGACTTCCATCGTGTCCCAGGACGGCGCGGGCGACGTGCTCCAGTCGGACAGCTACAGCTACGACGCGGCCGGCCGGATGTCGTCGCAGACCGACGACGGCGTGACCACGGTGTACGCCTACGACGCCACGGGCCAGCTGACGTCGGACGGGGCGACCGGCTACAGCTACGACGCCAACGGCAACCGCACCATCGCCGGCTATGTCACCGGCGTGGACAACGAGCTTACCTCGGACGGGACGTGGAATTACACCTACGACGCGGAGGGCAATACGGTCACGAAGGTGAACATCGCCACCGGGGAGACGTGGACGTACACATACAACCTGGACAACCGGCTGGTGTCGGCGGTGGACCGCTCGGCGAACGGGACGTTGATCCAGGAGGCGACCTATGAGTATGATGCGCTGGGGAATCGCACCCAGGAGGCGGTGACGGCCAATGGCGTCACGACGGTCACGAACTACGCCTACGACGCGGCAGGCAACATCTGGGCCGACCTCAACGGCAGCAACGGCAACGCGCTGGAGACGCGGCGGCTGTTCCTTCAGGGCGCGGACGAGGTGTTCGCGCGGATCGGGGAGCTTGGCGGCTCTACGGCCGGTGTGGCGTGGTACCTGACCGACCACGAGGGCACGGTGCAGGACGTGGTGAGCGCGGCGGGCGTGGTGGAGGACCACCGCACCTACGACGCCTTCGGCAACATCACCAGCGAGACGAACGCGACGCAGGGGGACCGCTACGGCTTCCAGGGTGGCCAGGATGACCCGGTGACGGGCATGGTGCTGTTCGGCGCAATTGGCGGACGGGAGGACGACACGCTGACGGGCCGGTGGACGACAGAGGACTCAGAAGGTCTGACGCCGGGTCCTGACCCGAACGAGTTCTGCAACAACGACCCGACGAATCTGACGGACCCGAGCGGGCAGGATCCCATCTGGCTTTTTGACCCCTGGGGAACGGCCTGCCTTATTGCTGGCAACGCCGGGGAACTCCTGGACGCGATCAACCCGGGGTCTCCCGCACAGAATAATCCTCCCGTCTGCCGCAGCCAACCGACCTACGGCGGCAATGCCGAGATGCACGCCCTGACCCCCGAACAAGCAGCCCAGTCCGCGAAAGCAGTGGAGGACCAGCAGAAGGCGGCAGACGCGCGCGTGCAAGACGCCGCCTTCTGGGCGCGACAGAGTATTACAGTACGCCCCGACCTGCCCGTCACCGCTAGCGGCGCGGCGGCGCTGGTGCAGGCCAGGCGGCTCGACGCGGAGGAGAACGCGCGGGAGTGGTCGAAGATGACGCTGACGTATGACACGGACTCACCAATTGGTGAACTACTTGATTTTTGTGTGAGCCAAGCCCAGCGGAATTACGCGGGCATTCCGCCGCGAACAGTCGTGATTGGGCTTGCAGCGCTTGCCGGAGGAACAGCGCTTTACTATCCTGAGCGGCCTCAGCTGCCGGAACCGCTTGTGGTCAGGACCTGGGATGCAAGGATAGGGACAACCTGGGCCAAATGCTTTCGGAACTACCTCTACAGCCGGGCCTTCGGGCAATCGCGCATACCATTTGGGACATTCTGCGACGCCAGCCTGGACGCGCCTGACAAAAACTTAACGGAGTCTCTGCGGGCGTTCGCGGAAGCCAACGGGTTCGCGTCTTATTGGTTTTGTGACGAGTATCAGGCATGCCTTGAACGCCAGGGTGTGGCCCTGATTATTGGTCAGGTGGAAGACGGCACAGCGGCCTTCATCAAGTGCTCCGACAAGCACGTCAAGGATGATCTCGTGAGGCTGTTCGTGGGACATTTTCATATGCGGGATGTGTCGCCACGCAGGTAGAAGATCCAATAAGGGGAAGTGAAAAATCTGACGTGGACCTGTAATGTCGCAATAGAGCCGCGTCCGCTTTTCCCTCCACAGCCAGACGCTGACCGAGGAAGCCGGCAACCTCATCACGTCGCAGACGAACACCTACGACCTGGCCGGCTGCCTGCTCACGAGCACGGACGGGGCCGGCGACGTCACCAAGAACGTCTACGACGGCGGCCGGCTGCGGTCCACCACCGTTGGCTACGGCGCGGCGGCCGCGGCCAAGACGCAGTACCTCTACGACGGCAACGGCAACGTCGTCAGCGAGACCGACCCCGACGGCAACGTTACCTCCTCCACCTATGACGCCGACGGCAACCTGCTCTACCTGACCACGCCGCTGGGGACCACGACCTGCATCTACGACGCGGCCGGCAACAAGGTCTCCCAGATCGACGCCGACGGCCGCAAGATCGTCTACGCCTACGACGGCAACCAGCTCGTTACCGAGACGCGGTACAACGCCGACGGCAGTGTGGCCGACACGCTGACGTACACCTACGACCTGGACGGCAACACGCGGACGGCCGCGGACGGCGCCGGCACGGTGACCATGACCTACGACGGCAACCAGCTGGCCACGCGCACCGACCCGTTCGGCCTGACCTTGACCTATCGCTACGACCTGGCCGGCAACGTCACGTCGGAGGCCGACTCGCTGGGCGGCCTGACCACGGAGATCTACGACGGCAATCAGATGGCGTCCATGACGTACCAGGACGCGGCCACGCAGCTGCGTTCGGACTTCACCTACGACGGCGACGGCAACGTCCTGACGATCACGCGTTACAGCGACGCGGCGGGCATCCAGGTGGACGGCCAGACGACCTACGCCTACGACGGCGGCCAAGTGACCTCCATCGTGTCGGAGGACGGCTCGGGCGACGTGCTGCAGACGGACGCCTACGCCTACGACGCCGCCGGCCGGGTGTCGTCGCAGACCGACAACGGCGTTTTGACGGTCTACGCCTACGACGCCACGGGGCAGCTGACGAGCGACGGCACGACGCAGTACACCTACGACGCCAACGGCAACCGGACCATCGCCGGCTACGTGACGGGAGTGGACAACGAACTGAAGACGGACGGGACGTGGAATTACACCTACGACGCCGAGGGGAATACGATCACGAAGGTGAACATCGCCACCGGCGAGACGTGGACGTATGGCTACGACCTGAACAACCGGCTGGTCAGCGCGGTGGACCGGCAGGCGGACGGGACGTTGATTCAGGAGGCGACCTACGAGTATGATGCCCTGGGCGACCGCATCGAGGAGTCGGTGACGGTCGGCGCCCTGACGACGGTGACGAATTACGCCTTCGATGCGGCAGGGAATGTGTGGTGTGGATCCCGAAAACCTCGTTTGTGGGCCGGATCGACCCGAAATGGACCATTAGGCGGTGCGTCCGGACGAGGAAACGGACGCTCTGGGCCGCTTTACACGCCTATAACGGCTGGCAAATGGCAACGTCCGAGCGGTTTTCGTCTGTCGGCGCGCACCCCCCTTGTCCCCGGCGCGAGCCGGGACCGGAAGATGGAAGCGAAAGGCTTTACGCCGCGCGGGTGTAGCGGTGGTGCAACCCGCCGACCTGGGAAACCGCGACCACCTCTCCCCGATCCGGCGGCTCGATGGTGCGCGGGTAAGGGGCGTTGTCGCCCAGGGCGCGGTGGGTCCGGGCGTTGTGGTAGTAATCGAAGTAGCGGGACAGGAGGCGCCGGAGGTGGGCCGCGTCGTACGCGATCACGTGGTCCAAACACTCCCGCCGAATAGAGCCGATCAGCCGTTCGACGTAAGGGTTCTGCCACGGCGAACGTGGCGCGCTCAACACTTCCTCGATACCCATCTTCTCCAGGCATTCGCGGAAGCAATCGCCGTAGGCGCCGTCCCGGTCGCGGAGGAGGTAACGCGGCGCCCGGTCGAAGGGGAACGCCTCCCTGACTTGGCGGGCGACCCATTCCGCCGTCGGGTGCGCCGTGACGTTGAAGTGGACCACGCGCCGACGGTCGTGGCTCAGCACCAGAAAGCCATACAGCAGCTTGAACGTGACCGTGGGAACGACGAAGAAATCGACCGACGCCAGGCAATCGACGTGGTTGGCCAGGAAGGACCGCCAGGTCGGCGACGGCGCCCGCGTGCGCCGGTCCACATACTTGGCCACGGTGGACTCGGCCACGTCATGGCCCAGCAGCCGCAACTCCGCCCGAATGCGCGGCGCGCCCCACAGCGGGTTCTCCCGGCCCATGCGGCGGATGAGCCGGCGAATCTCGGGGCCGATGCGCGGACGGCCGGGGCGGCCCAGCGACTTCCATCTCCAGTACAAGCGGAAGCCCTGGCGATGCCAGCCGACGACGGTGGCCGGGGTGACGATCAGCAGGGCGTCCTTCCAGCCGGCCCATCGTCGGGACAGCCAGACCCAGAACAGCCGGTCGCCCGGCCGGAGGCGAGGCCGCCGCACCGACCGCCGCAGGACCGCCAGTTGCTGGCGGAGGGCCAGGTTTTCGGCCGCCAACGCCCCCCGGCCCTTGAGGGACCCGCACAGCCAGCAACCGATCAGGAAAAGGGTGCTCATGCCGGGTATTGTCGTCGCGGCCCGTCCGCTCGGCCACCGATTCAGGTGCCCATGCAAGCGATGACGTACAGCTACAACGCCAACGGGGCGGTTGAATCGGTGGACGGCGCGACGGGCCTGTCCAAAGGCCTCGAAATCGTCCCGACGGCGGCGCGATTTCGGGCGCGATCGCCGACTGAGCCGCCGGACCCCGCATGACTTCCCAGCCGCGACTCCAGGATCACGCGTGGAATGCCTTGTAAGGCGGCGTCAGGAGTCAAAAGCGCACCGGAAGGCGGAAGTCCCCGGCTTGTCCGTTGCCATGCCGCGGATACATTGATCCGGGTCGATTGTTTTCCTGCCGGTGGGGCGGCCGGGCACATCCAGGCTTCGCCCATCCCGATAGATGAAACCTATCATGGCCACCGATCCCCAGCTGTTTGCGGTCGCCGCCCAGTTCCATCAGGGCGGCGCCTTCGCCCAGGCCCAACGCCTGTACCGGCAGCTGCTGGAACGCGACGCCGACGACGCCGAGTTGTGGCGGCGGCTCGGCGAGGCGTGCCAGGCGCTCGGCGAGCGCCGCGAGGCGGAGGCCGCCTACCGGGAGTCCCTGCGCCGGGCGCCGCACGCCGGCACGTCCAACAACCTCGGCGTCGTCCTCCTCGAACCCGGCCGCCTCGAAGACGCCGCGGCCGCCTTCCGCGACGCCCTGCTCCTCCAGCAGGACTTCGCCGAGGCCCACAACAACCTCGGCCTGGCCCTTGCCGAGCTGGGGAGGCCGGATGAAGCCGCGGACCACTACCGCCAGGCCGTCCGGCTGAAGCCGGACTACGCCGTGGCCCACCACAACCTGGGCAAGGCCCTGGCCAGCCTGGGGAAGACGCCGGAGGCCGAAGGGCATTTCCGGGAGGCGATCCGGCTGCGGCCCGACTACGCCCCGGCCCACTTCCACCTCGGCAACCTCCTTCGCGCGGAGGCCCGGCGCGACGAGGCGATTGACGCCTACCGCGAGGGCCTCCAGGCCGACCCCCGCGACCACCGCATGCACAACGAACTCGGCGTCACCCTGCTGGACCGGGCCCGGTTCGCCGAGGCCGCGGCCTGCTTCCACGAGGCCGTCCGGCTGAAGCCCGACTCGGCCCCCGCCTACAACAACCTGGGACTCGCCTTGTTGGAGCAGGGCCGGCACGAGGACGCCCGGGTCCGTCTCGGGCAATCGCTCTTCCTGAATCCCGACGCCGTGGAGGCGCAATACAACCTCGGGCGCGTCCTGGCCGAGCAAGGCCTGCACGACGAGGCGCTGGGGTGCTTCGAGCGGGCGGTCCAGTTCAAGCCGGACGCCGTGGGGGCGCTGAACAACCTGGGCAACGCCTACAAGGACCAGGGCCGGCTCGACGAGGCGGTCGCCCGCTACCGCCAGGCGCTGGCGCTCGACCCCCACAACGCCCCCGTCCACAGCAACCTGCTCTTCGCCCTCCTCTACCATCCCGGCCTGGACCCCGACGTGGTCTTCCGCGCGCACCAGGAGTACGGCCGGCGTCACCCGCCGATCGCGGCCGCGCCGCCCGCCCCTCCCCCCGACCAACCGCTCGCCGGACGCCGCCTTCGGGTGGGCTACGTCTCTCCCGACTTCCGCGGCCACATCGTGGCGTCGTACAGCGAGCAGGTCCTGGCCGCCCACGACCGCGGCCGGTTCGAGGTCTTCTGCTACGCCGAGGTGCGGCGGCCCGACGCGGTGACGGAGCGCATCCGGGCGCTCGCCGAACACTGGCGGCCCCTGGCGGGCCTTTCCGACGCGGAGGCCGCGGGGTTGATCCGCCGCGACGGCATCGACCTCCTGATCGACCTGGCCGGCCATTCGGCCGGCAACCGCCTGCCGCTGTTCGCGCTGCGGCCCGCGCCGGTGCAGGCGACGCACTTCGGCTACCCGGCGACCACCGGCCTGGACGCCGTGGACTACCGGATCACCGACGCCCACTGCGACCCGCCGGGGCGGACGGATCGGTGGTACACCGAGGAACTGGTGCGTTTGCCGGGGGTGCAATGGTGTTATCGCGCCGGGACCGCCCTGGCCGTCGGCCCCCTGCCCGCATCGAGCGCCGGCCACGTCACATTCGGCTGCTTCAACAACCTGGCCAAGGTCACGGACGAGGTGCTGGCCCTTTGGTCCCGAATACTGGCGGCGCTCCCGGACGCCCGCATGCGCCTGACGACCGCCGCCGGCGCCGCGGGGGACCGACGCGTACTGGACGCCTTCGCCCGCCACGGCATCGACCCCGGACGGGTGACGCCGGTCCCGCGGCGGCCCACGGAGGAATACTTCCGGCTCTACCAGGGGGTGGACGTCTGTCTGGACCCGTTCCCGTTTACGGGCTGCTTCACCACCGCCGACGCCTTGTGGATGGGGGCGCCGGTGGTCACGCTGGCCGGCCCGACCTGCGTGTCCCGGCAGGGGCTGAGCGCGTTGCGCCTGGTGGGACTGGAGGAGTTGATCGCCGAGACGGCGGACGCCTACGTGGGGGCGGCGATTCGCCTCGGGCGCGACCTGCCGCGGCTGTCGGCCTGTCGGTCGGGCCTCCGCGAGCGGCTGCGTCAATCGCCGCTGATGGACCCGGCCGGCTTCACGCGGCGGCTGGAGGCCGCCTACATCGACATGTGGGAACGGCGGATGGGCCGAACGGCCCGGGGGGCGCGAAGGCGGGCCGCCGGCGCCACGGACCCTGCGTTAGTGACGGGCCTGGAGGGGTGAGTTCCCCGATTATCCAGTCGATGGATCGCGTCGAGCTTGCGGAATGCAAGGAGGCAATCGGCTGTAGATGGTCCGCCGTCAGGCCGCCGCCCGCAAGGCAAGCTGCAAGTGCTCCAGCTCGCCGGGACGCCAGCCTTCGGCGGGCATGGACAGGCGAAGGACGCCCCCATCGTAGGCGGTCAACGCCACGCCGCGCTCGGAGAAGGCGTACCGTAGTTCCGTCGCCGCCAACGCTTTTTTCTCCCGCTCCGCTTGCAGGAGCAGGATGCCGGTTCGGAAGGCTGGCGGGGACAGCAACGGACTCCAACCGGCCGCAGCAGCAACCTCGGCCGCCGCCTTGAGGCTCTCCAGGCGGCGCGGGAGGTGCTGTGCCGGCGTGCCTCCGGCCTCCAGGGCGTCCGCGACCGCCCCCTGGCAGGAGAACAGGCAACCCAGGCTGACGGTCTCCGTCCGGTCGTCGAGGGCGTCGGACTCCAGCTGCGTCGAGAACCGCAGCAAGGGGTCGTCCAGTTCCCCGCCGGCCACGAGGTCACGGAGCGCCGTCTCGATGATGAATCGCGACCGCCGGCGGCCGTAGAAGGCCAGCCCCATCGGGTGGTACGCCTGCAGCCACTTGTGGCAGCCCGCCAGGTACAGGTCGCAGTAGTCGTTGCGCAGGTCGGCCGAGACGTGGCAGAACTCTTGCGCCCCGTCGATGACGACGAAGCGCGGCGGGCTTGCCGCCTCCAGCGAACGGACCAGCTTTTCCACCGGAAGCCGAACCCCCAGATGGCTGACCGCGGTGAGGAAGAGCCCGTCGCACCGCTCCCGCACGTAGTGCGTTCGTACGAGATCGAGAATCTCTTCGTCCGTAGCCTGTCCCTGCATGGCAAGGTCCCGGACGGGGGCGACGGTGAGCGCCCGTCCGGTGCGGACGGCTTCGGCCGCCAGGAGGTCGTGGTACGGCGGCCAGCCGATGTCGGTTACCAGCACGTTTCGGCAGGGCTGAAACTGTAGCCGTGCGGCCAGTTTCATCAACTGCGTCGAGCGGTTGGCCAGCAGGACCGGCAGTTCCGGCAGGCTGCCCGCCAGCACGCGCAGCGACTCCTTGAGTGAACCGATGCCGCGCCAGCCGGATAAGCCGGGGTAGCGGGCCTGCGCCTCCCCGGGCCACGCCCCGGCGCCGGACTGGAGAAATCGCTCGAAGAACAGAGAACCACCTTCCTCACCGGCCAGATGGGCGAAGTCGAGGTGGGCCTGCTGGGCGCGCGGCGTCATGCGGCCCAAGCGGGCCGTGTCCAGGTACAGTTGCGTCGGTTGCAAGGGAGCGCCCCCCAAAACATGGCCTGATCGATTTTACGCGCCGGGCGAGAGTTGGTCCAGCAGGCTTCGCAGGGTGACCGCGTACAAAGAAATGCGACGCCAGCGGTCCTCGGCGATTCGGACAGCTTGGGGCGAGAATTCCAGCGTAAAGCGCAGCGTGCGGGACTGGTCGTCAAGTTCCTGCACCCCGACGCCGCGGTCCCCGTAGATGCCCATGTCGCACAGGAGGTCCGACTCGCGGGCGAGGTCCGACTCGCGCACCAGGGCGATCCACAGGCCGTGATTGTGCTGGTCCTCGATCCAGGGCAGGATGTCGTTCGAGGGCAAGAGCTGCTCGCGCGGCCACAGCCCGTCGCGCACGATGACGACCCGTTCGATCAGCATGCCCCGGCGGACGGCCTCGAAGTTGACCTGCATGCTTTGTCGTCCGGGAGCGTCCTGCCAGTAGTCGGGCGTCTTGACCCAGGCGACGGATCGGTACTCGCGGACGTCCTTGCTTCGCAGGAGTTGCTCGTAGACGGCGCGCCACGATTCGGTCAGGGTGAAGGCCGCGGTGCCGCCGGCCAGCGCCTCGATCTGCGCCACCACGGATGCCAGTTTCAGCAAGGCGATCTGCCGAAGGATGGGGTCGGCCTTGCCCGCCAGGGCGGTTAAGCCTCGGCAGATGGCCAGGTACTGCTCGTACAAGTCGCGGTCGGGGGCCAAGGAGAGCGGGACGGACAGCCGCTCGATGGCCTCGGCGCGTTGCCGCTCGCGCTGGTCGTCCTGCGCGAGGTAGCTGACGAACAGGCCGCCGAGGATGCTGACGAAGGCGCCGAGAAGGGCGACCTGGGCAGGCAGCGGGCTGAAGATGGAGACGAGCGCCATCACCACGGAACCGGCCAGGGCGGTCCCCAGGAAGCGGAAACTCAGGAGGGCGGAGCGGCGGGGCTGCTTGTTGTCGCGTGGCATGTGGGGCAGGGTACGGGACATTCCGGCCAAAAGCAAGCGGGCAAGATGGGGGAGGCGCCGCTGGATGCTTCTCCTCGCGTGTCAGCCCTCGCCCTCTGAACTAATCCCGCTTTCGCCAAAGGGCGGCGTGCGGGTATCTCGTCATTGGAGGGCAAGAAATGGCCGTATAAGCGATCTTCGGGTTCGGAGGGGGAGACCTACCCCTCTCCCTCTTCCGCTTCTCCCAGGCCTGTTTCCGGGCGAATGCGACGGTTCTCTACGCCCCTTGTCCTGAATGCACCTTCACGGTTCACACGCAGGCACGTCAGACAGCGACTTGTCCACAGAAACGGCGTCGCAAACTATAGGTAAGTAAGATATAGGTATTCTTACTATAGGTTTGTGCGACCAAGTTACCGTGGCACGATCCGCAGTTTTCCGTCGGGGGCGCGACCAAGTTACCGTGGACCCCGCGACCAAGTTACCGTGGATAACTCGTCTCCTCCCGCCACTTATCCACAGGGGGCGGACCTTGAGCCTGGGCGACCAAGTTACAGTGGCCCGGCTACGGCGTTTCAGACGCTTATCCCGGACGGGGTCGGCCCCGTCCCCGTTCCGTCAGCGTGGGTTTCAGCGGCGGTCGGCGCTGCTCTGTGCGCGACCAACTTACCGTGGCTCCTTTGTGCCAAATCAGCGTGTTAACGTGACGGCCTTGGCGCAAGGCGTCCTGTCTCACGACAACCTCAGGGCGGCGGACCTGGGTGCCACGGGCGGCGGGCTGTGCGAGAGGGTCAGGCCCCCGCCGTCGGCTGACAGGCGAGCGGCGGGGTAGGCCGATTCAACGTGGTGCAAGGTCTGGAGAAACTTGCGGCGGAAGTCGCGGACCCGCGCGAAGCCCTGCCCAAATTGCTCATGCAGCGAAGCCCAGGCGACGAACTGGGGCTTTCCAGTCGGGACGCGGTGCAGCCGTTGCGCCAGCCAGACGTAGATGTCCAGGGCCATCGACGACGACGCCAGGGCGGCGACCGCCCGGTGGTCGAGCGGCACCGCGTGCTGACCCAGGGTCTGGAAGTATTCCTCGCTGAGCCGGACGGTGGACGGCCAAAGCACGCGCTGGTCGGCCTGTTTGGGGAACCACAGGTCAAATGCACTTACGAACTGGGTGTTGACCTGGACCGCCCTCCCCTCTTCCATCACGCCCATGCGGACGGTCGCGGCGGCGAGCCGGGCGAGCTGGTCCTTGAGCGACCGGAGCTGCTGGCCGTTCGTCTCCAGGCCGAGTGACCGGGCGAACGCGGTCATCGACTCCTCGACATCGACCACCGGAGAGCCGGTGCGGACCGCCTCGGTGGCCAGGTGAATCAGCACCAGCCGCGGTTTCTCGCCGTAGGGCAGTCCCAGCCTCCTGAAATCGCCCGTGCGCGGGTCGATGGCGGAGCCGGCCTCGATGCGCAGCGACGCATTCCCCTGCTTGCGGTCCCATTCGAGCACGCCGTCGCCAGGGTTCTTGTAAGGGATGCCGCACTGGCACTGGACCGCGTGGAGAAAGTTGATCCGGTCTGGCGGTGCGCTGCGGATTGCGGTGGATGTGTCAAGGAGACGCTGCTGGCGCCTGGTGAGTGTGAGCCTTGCGAGATTCTCCACCTTGCCCTCCTTGGCTTATGTGGCCGGATTCACGGCGCGCTCCCGGCGCGCGGTGATGTTTCGGCTTGCGGTACGGAAATACCGGGGAGGATATGCCCTTTTCAGAAGCAGCTGGCGTGTCATAGCCCGCACGATAGCGCAGCGGCGCGAAGGTGCAAGCGATTTCTCACGTCGATTTCAGGCGACGCTTGCAGCTGGGTCTGAGCTGATTGGCTTCATTGAAACCAGGTCTGAAACTAAAAGGCGGGCGGTTCCTCGCTGGCGGCGTACGGAAAATCGCCTTTCCGCATTTACGATTTCACGGATTTCCGTGTTTCCGTGTCTTCGTCGGACAAGGAAGGGCACCGGGGGTATGGCACAAAACCGCGTTACATCGGGAACGCCTGTTCCAGCAATTCGCGGATCGCGGAGGCCATCTGCTCGCTTTGAAGAGCGCACTGGGTCTTAATGCGGGTGTGAAGGCTGAGGGGAACGTCGATAGTCAGCCGTTTCATCGGCTCGCCGGGCGCCCCTTCCGTCACCTGGGCGGCCCCTTCCCCCGCGTTGCTTACCCATTCGTCGGGGTTGACCGGTCTGGAGCGTGTTACAGGCTTGGCGCCGATGGAGACCTTCTTCATTTCGTCAGTTCTTTCATTTCGGCGACCAGCGCGTCAATCTCCTTGCACGCCGGGTTTCCGGGGTACATCTCGAAGACGGTAAGCCCTTGACTCGCAGTCTCCGCGAACGCCACTCTCTGGCAAACCGAGGATTTGAGCACCGGGATCGGGTATTCGGTCAACGCATCGGCCACGTCGCGGCCAATCGCCGTATTTACGATTTTGCGATTAATCACAAAGGCGCTCTTCAACTTGCCTTTGTACACGGACGCCTCGTGGAGCAGGTCCACGATCTCCTTGGCGGCCCATACGTCGTAGGGCGACGGCTGCACCGGGATCAGCACCACGTCGCTGGCCATAATGGCCGATCGGGCCACGTCGTAGACCCGGGGCGGGCCGTCGATGAGGACGGTCGAGTAGCCGGGCGCAAGGGCGGGGATTTCCTTGTGGATGGAGGACTTGGGCAGCCCGGCCACCGGAAAGAGCGGCTCGCCCTGGCGGGCTGCCGCCCAGTCGAGGGCGCTGCCCTGGGGATCGGCGTCGATCAGCAGCACTTTTTCACCCTGGCGGGCCAGCGCCGTTGCGATGTGGACGCTCAGGGTCGTCTTCCCCGCGCCGCCTTTCTGGTTGAGTATAGAGATGACTTTGGCCATGTGCCTCCTGCGGAAATACGATTTTACGGTTTGTCGGCTTTCTGGATACACGATCAGTCGTAAATGTCAATCGCCTTAATTACGCGTTTACGCGAAATCGCAATGCAAGTGGTTGAAATGACTCGGCGGCGTAAAATCGTATTTCTGTGTTTCCGGCCTTCTGCCTTTCCGTGGTTCAGCAATTGCAGAAATCCGGTGGGCTTTCCCGGGGAAATTCCGCCTATGCAGAGCATAGGGAAGATGCCTGCCCACTGAAGTGCCATTGCAGGCTTACGATTTCTGCGATTGCTCCTGGCTGCTTGGGCTGCCATTGGTGCTGCTATTGCATGCGACTTGGATGCGGGAGAGGGGGTCTTTCAGGGCTGCTGGTGTATGGCTTGGGCCGTGCCGCAGGGCCTGCGAACAGGCCGGGGTGCGGTAAGGGCCGGAGGCAGAGACGCCGCCGGGTGGGGAGCACACGCCTGGGGTCAGCCAGCGACGGGCTCCCGGTTGAGGGGTCGGATGGTCAGGCCGGGGCGTGAGGGTACGCCCTGGCGGCGATTGGCGTCGGCTTCAGATAAGCCGGATCGCACAGTGATCGATGCAGTCCCAGCGCTTGCCGCGGCGGACCAATAGGCCGGATTGTGTCGCACGGAACATGTCGGCGTGCTTCCGGCTGTAGACGGTGGCCCGCGTGTAGGTGGCTACGATGACCCGGCCGCCTGAATTGAGATGGGCACCTATCCAGGGGGCGGCCGGGAAGCAGGAAGGACGAGGATGGGCAGGGGCCGGAACGGGTGCCCGGTGTGGAAGGTGGCGATGGCTACTGGCCGTCGCGGAACAGGGCTCCGATGTCGCGCGCGTCGTCCAAGACGCGGACAACCTCGATGCCGTCATCGTCGGCGCGGTACACGATGAGGTAGCCAGGAATGGGGATGTCAAAGGCGTGGGCCAGCCCGGGCCGACGACGGCCGAGGCCAGGCGAAGCGGTCAGGAGCTGCATTCTGCGGTCAAGGGCGTCGAGGAACCCGTCGGCGAGGGTCGGGTTCTCGGAGAACGTGCGGAGCCAGATGCCGATCAGGTCTTCCTCGGTGAGGGGATGCCAGCGAACGGAGGTCATCTGGCAGTCGGGCGTCTGGCGTCTGCGGGCCTGTCGTTTGACCTCTTCCATGTTGAGGGGTCGGGATGGCCCGCTGTCGAGGCCCTTCTGGACCTCCTGCCGCAATGCCTTCAGTTTGGCAGCCCCGGTCTTGCCGTCCCGTGGTCTATTCGCCTTTTTGCTCATGCGGCGATTAAGGGGCCGGACGAGTGAGAAGTCAAGAGGCAATCGCGTCGTTGGCCGCTACCCGGCCCGTTCATCCGATGGGCCTCCGCGCCGCGGTGCCGGCCCGTTCTTCCTGGCCAGTTCTTTCTCGTAATAGCGGAAAGCCCGGCGGCGGGTCGCCTGGCTGCCGGGCCGACCCTGCTCGGCGCGAGCCTGGTCGATGTAGGCGGCCCAGGCACAGCCGTGGAAGAGGGAGAGTCCCAGATGTCGTCATCAGTCATCGTGGCTATGCCTTGTGGCCTGTCTCGGCGATGAATACCTCCATGTCGCCGTAAAAGCAACCGTCCCATCGAATCATGTCGTCGTGCTTTTCCAGCCAGACCTCGTGGGCGCCCCGCTCCCCGTGGATGCGGAAGGTGCAGCAGTAGGTGTGGACGTAGCAGGAGAGGGGGCCGAACGTCGGGCCGGCGAAGCCCCAGTCGTCCATTTCCTGAGCGGGGTCGGTTCGCCCGTGATAGAGGCGGAGGTACATCTTGCCGGGCACGAGGCGGGTGCCCGGGGGGACCAGCAGTGGCGTTGCCGCAGCGGCGGCGACATCAGCTGGCTCGTCGGCACTCGCGCCCGGCGGTTCGGGATTGCGGCCTGCGGCTCGCGTACCGGCATCGAATGCGGCGTTCAGCGCCGCTTCGACTTGCCAGACGGCGAGGTCGTGAAAGTCGAGAACGTCCGACCGCCGGCGTTCCAGGGTCGGGATGAGGAGGTGCTTGCGGGCTATCTCGGCGAGGATTTTCTGGAGGTGCTTCATGGTGAGATTCCTCTTCTCGGCTAACGGTTAATATTGCTTCTCGACGATGGTCGGCGCGTCGTACAGGCCAGGGATGAAGCTGCCGCCCACGCCTTGCGGATGCGCTCGCAGGCGTACTCGAAATACACCGGGTCTTGCTCTATGCCCACGAAATGCTTGCCGGAATTGATGCAGGCGACGCCGGTGGTGCCGCTGCCCATGAACGGGTCGAGGACTGACTTCGCCGTGATCTCGCGGCAGATGAACTCCACCTGGGCGAGCGGGCGCGGGCAGGGGACGGGATTGTCCCCTTGGTAGCCGTCGTAGGGCGCTAGGTCCACGAGGTGCCAATCCCGCGGCACTTCGTTCCAGAGCCGGGACTTCCGACTCCAAAAGATGATCGGATCCCAGCTGAGGCAGGGCTGCTTGCCGTCTCGCTTGGGGTACAGCTTGCAGCCGGCGAGAATGCGGTAATCCTCGGGAAAATACTTGTGCCACTTGTCGGCCTTGAGGGGGCTTTGCCAGACGAAGCAGGGGCCGCCGTCTGACAATCTGGTCAGCAGCGGCACGAGCTTCCACATCAGGATGTCGTACCGCTCCGGCGCGTCGTCGTAGCTGCGGTACTTGAAGCCGATGCCGTAGGGCGGGTCGGTCACCACGCCCTCGACCGGCTCCAGCCTCGGCATGACGTCGAAACAGTCCCCGTTGTACAGGGTCGCCGGGCCGATCAGCACTTTGCGGACAGGCTTAGCGTGCGCGGCCGGCTTCGGTTCCGTCCAGGGTGGAGAAACGAGCCGCCGGCTCCGGGCGGCGAGGAAAGGGTTGATGGATGCGAGGGCGTAGGTCATGGGCATTTCCTTTCCGGGATGGGTTGATCGTTCAGTTCGGCGACATAGTGCTTGCCTGCCAGGCACAGGGCATAGTGGAAGTCCTCGCCGGTCGCGTCGCTCCAGTGCATGGCGTCAGCGAGAAGGTCAGTCAGGCTGCTGAACCCGTCGTCGGAGTAGTGGCGCAATACGGCGGCACACTTTTCGACACGCTGCGGGATGGACGGATCGCCGGACGTGCCGGCCTCGTGGCCGCTTTCGCGGCCGTGGTCAATGGCCCGGCGAAGCGCCGGTTCGTAGTCGTCGCCGCGCCAGGAATTGGAGCCGAAGGCGATGTCTCCGGCGGCCAGCAGGGTCACGTCGAGAACGGCGCACGAGCCGGGGTCGTCGAAAAGGACGCCGACTTTAACGCCTTGCTCGCGCTGCACCTTGAACAGCACGACGTCGAAGGGTGAGCCGGCGACGCCGTTGCGGTGGCGGGCGGTGGCAAGAATCTTGAGTTTCATGGTTGCCTCCGTCACTGGCTGGCCTGGGCGAAGCGGAGTTCGGCGAACTGGCGCTCCAGCTCCTCGCATTCGGCATCGAAGGCCGGGTCGATGCCGGCTTCGGTGTAACGGTTGAGCGCCTCGGTAAGGCTGTAGAGGCTGTCGGTGGCGGTGTGGTTGATGGTGTTGTTCATGGTCGTTTCCTTTCATGTTGGGGGCGGGCTCTTGGCCCGCCCTGGTTGATCCATCGGTTAGCTGTTCTTCGGGTCCGGCGTGCGGAGGACGATACGTCCGTCCAGCGGGGCCAGGCCGTCGAGCTGGACGTCGAAGCCCTTGCCGTCCTTGTGGGCCCAGGCGACGCCGATGCGGGTCCAGAAGCCTTTCTCGCCTTGTTTGCCGTCGCGGACGTGGTAGGCGGTGAACGCCGGGTGCTTCTTGCTGTGATCGATTTTCGTGTCTGACATGTGCTTTCTCCTTTTGCTGTGAAGCCGCGACCATCGCGGCCTTTCCGGGAGTGCGCCCAAACCCGGCCAGCCGCCCTTGGAACTCCCAAGCACGAAAAGCCGAAGGTTCACGCTTTGAAAATCAAAAACTTAACACTTGTGAAAGCGGTCTTTTCTGCTTGCCAAGGGAGGCGACGGGTTTAGCAAGACCGACAGAAAGGCCGCCTGGGGGCCGGCAGAAAGAGGCAGGAGAAAGCGCCGTGACCACGAAACGGATCGGCAAGAGGCTCATGGAAGAAGTGCCGCCGCCTTATGACGAGACCGGGGCAAGGATCGAATCGAGCACGGTCGCCGGGACAGGACGGGCAGGGTTGCATGCAGTCCTGGGGCCGGGCGGCAGCAATCCGGTGCGACGGGAAACCGCCCCTGGCGGGAAAAAGGGGCGAGAGGCTGGAAGGAAACGGGCAGTGACATGAACCAAATGTCCACCCAGCGGCACGACAATGGCCGATGCGAGGGCCCGCTTTGCAGGTCAGCGGAGAGGGCGGCGGCGGGGCGAGAGGGGAGGGGCCGCGGCGACACTGCGGTGACATTGCGGTGACACTGACCTTAGCCGGATGCCAGCAAGCCATGTGCTAAACGCCTGATTCAACAGCGATTTCCCGCATGAAAAAGGCGTATTTGCCACCGACGAAGTGTGATATAATCGGTCATGTTGCGCATCACCCAGCAGGACAGTGCCAAGGACGCCAAGCGTTACTACGCCAGCGCCGACTATTACAGCGAGGAGATCGTCGGCCTGTGGGGCGGCGAGGGGGCCCGCCGCCTGGGGCTGGAAGGCCTCGTGGACAAGGAGTCGTTCGAGCGGCTGTGCGACAACCGCGACCCGGCCAGCGGCAGGAAGCTGACGGTTCGCACGCGGGCCGACCGGACGGTGGGCTATGACTTCACCTGGAGCGTGCCCAAGAGCGTGTCGCTGCTCTACAGCATGACTGGCGACCAGGGGATTCTCGACGCCTTCCGCGCTGCCGTCGCGGAATCCATGCGTGACATTGAGGCGGAGATGAAAACCCGCGTGCGCAGAGCTGGCAAGGATGCCGACCGCGTCACCGGCAACATTTGCTGGGCGGAGTTTATCCACACGACCTCGCGGCCGGTGGACGGCATTCCCGATCCGCAGCTGCACGCTCACTGCTTCGTCTTCAACACGACCTGGGACGAGGAGGAGAGCCGCTGGAAGGCGGGCCAGTTCCGCGACATCAAGCGCGATGCTCCCTACTTCCAGGCCGGGTTCCGCGTGCGCCTCGCCAATAAGCTTCAGGACCTCGGATTTGCCGTTGAGCGCAAACGGGACGATTTCGAGATCGCGGGCGTGCCGGCGGCGGTCACCAAGCGTTTCTCGCGGCGGACGCAGGAGATCGAGAAGGTAGCCGCCGAACGCGGCATCCTCGACCCGAAGCGGAAGGCCGAGCTGGGGGCGGAGACCCGCGAAAAAAAGAACCACGAAATGGGCCTGGACGAGCTGCGTGAGGCATGGAGCGGCCGGCTCTCCACGCAGGAACGCCACGGGCTGGAGGGGGTTTATTCCCGGGACACGCCATACGCCCGGCCGCTCGGCGGGGAGGCGGGCGCGGTTGATTTCAGCGTGGAGCATTGCTTTGCCCGCAAGGCGGTCGTGGCGGAACGGGAGCTGCTGACCGAGGCGATGAAACGCGGCCTGGGCGCGATCACCGTCGAGGGCGTCCACCGCGAACTGGCCGGCCGCTCGCTGATTCGCGGCCAGGCGGAGGGAAAGCCCGTCGCCACGACGGAGGCGATCCTGGACGAGGAGCGAGGCATCGCGGACTTCGCCCGCGAGGGCCGGGGACGTTTCCGCCCGATGGGCGACCCGAAGCGGCCGTTCACGCGGGAATGGCTCAACCAAGGTCAGAAAGCGGCCGTGCGGCACGTGCTCGCCTCGCGGGACCGGGTGACGGTCATCCGCGGCGCCGCCGGCACCGGCAAAACCAAGCTGATGCAGGAAGCCGTCGAGGGGATCGAGGAGGCGGGCAAGAAGGTGGTGGTGCTGGCGCCCTCGGTCAAGGCGAGCTTCGACGTGCTGCGCGGGGAGGGATTCGCCGAGGCCGATACAGTGGCCCGCTTCCTCAAGGACCGCGACATGCAGGAGCAGACGCGGGGCCAGGTCGTCTGGGTGGACGAGGCCGGGCTGCTGGGAAGCCAGGACGTGACGCGGCTCTTCGAGCTGGCCGGCCGGCTCGACGCCCGCATCGTGCTGTCCGGGGACCGGAGGCAGCACCGGGCCGTCGCCCGCGGCGAGCCGCTCAAGCTCCTGGAAGAGAAAGCGGGCCTGCCGGTGGCCGATGTCACGGAGGTCATGCGGCAGTCGGGCGATTACCGCACGGCCGTAGATTCCTTAAGCGAGGGGAAGGTCGCCGACGGCTTCGCCGAGCTGGAACGCCTCGGCTGGATCAAAGAGGTCCAGGGCGGCGAGCGCTACCAGCAGCTGGCTGCCGCCTACCTGGCGGCCGTCGATGAAAAGAAGCCCGGCGGCGAGACGGCCACGGCCCTGGTGGTAAGCCCGACGCACGCCGAAGCGGCTCGCATCACCGGGGCCATCCGCCAGGCCCTCAAGGCGGAAGGGCAGCTTAGCGACGAGCGAACCACTGCCGCGTGGACGCCGGCCAACCTGACGGCGGCGCAAAAAGCCGACCCGACCAACTACGAGCCGGGCGACCTGATTCAGTTCCACCAGAACGCCCCCGGCCACAAGAAGGGCTCACGCCTGGTCGTGGGCGAGGGCCAGAAGCTGCCGCTGGATTATGCCGACCGTTTCGAGGTTTATCGGCCGTCGAAGCTACAGATTGCCGTCGGGGACCGCATCCGCGTCACCGCCGGGGGGAAGACCAAGGACGGCAAGCACCGGCTTGCCAACGGGGCGCTTTTCACCGTGCAGGGATTCACCGGCCGGGGCGACGCCATCGTCGATCATGGATGGGTGGTCGGCAAGGATTGGGGCCATCTGGCCCTGGGCTATGCCGTGACTTCGCACGCCAGCCAGGGGAGCACGGTGGACAAGGTGTTCATCGGCCAGTCCAGCGAGTCCTTCCCGGCCAGCAACATGCGGCAATTCTACGTGTCGGTCTCACGCGGCAAGCAGCAGGCGGTGGTCTTCACCGACAACAAGAAAGAGCTGCTCAAGGCCGTGAAGCGGGCCGACGAGCCGATGTCGGCGCTGGAGCTGGCGGAGTCGCGGCGGGTCAAGTTGCCGTTGCGCAAGCGCCTTAAGAAACATCTTGCCTTCATGCGGCGGCTGGGTAACGTCGCTCGGGCGACGGGGCGGCATCAGGCCGGCCCGCATAGGGCACAAACAATGCAGCGGGAGGCATATTATGAACGATGATAGGCGGAAATACCTGCTCAGCGGCACGCGCCAGGAATGGCCGGCCGGCCAGCAGGCCCAGGAGCAGGATTCCGACGAGGAGACGTGCGGCGCTTTCGGCTTCCTTCGCGGCATCCGCGACCAGGCTCTGGCCGTGGAGTTCCGGTTGCAGGACGGCTACCGCGAATGGTTCCCCTACAGCTGGCTGGGGCCGTGGAAGTACAACCCTTCGGTCGGGCTGCTCCTGAAATTCACCGGAGACGTAATGTCGCTGGTGCTGATCCGCGGCAGCAACCTCGACGCGCTCGTCAGGCAGCGGTCGGTCAACCTCACCGACCGGGGCTTCCAGCGGCACCGCATCACCTATGTGCGCGAGATGTCCGAGCAGGAGATCAGGAAAGCCGCCGATGGCGAGCCGACCATCGACCGCATCGAGATCGCCGAGTTCGAGTCGCAGGAGGAGATTCGCCAGTACCTGGAAAAGACGGCACCGGCGTTTCTCCGCCAAACGGGGTGAGCGAGGCGCTAAGCGCCTCGCGTCAATAGGCTTCCTCCTCGGTCACGGCGTCTTGCCGGCGGCCTCGTCCATTTTCTGCGCGACCTCCCGCAATTTGAAGTCGATCCTGTCGGCCAGCGTGCGGCCTTCCATGTCATTGGGAATCGACCATATCTTGCCGTGCTTGCGGGTGTCCTGGAACTTGAGGCCGGTCGGCGCGCCGCCCGCATCCTGCTTGTGTTCCCGCATGACGGCCAGGGCCTCTTCGGGCACTTTCTCTCCGGCGGCCACGTCGAACTTGAAGGCGATGATGCGCATCGTGTCGTCCGTGAGCTTGCGGTATTTCACCGGGCCTGTGAGTTGCTGTGTCCAGCCCCGAACGGGCTCATATTTGCGTTGCGGCTGCTCCGCAGCGTCTTGACCCGCCCCCGATTCCGGAGCCGGGGCGGTTGCGGTTTCTTCTGACGGTGCGGGTGCTTTACGACTTGGCATAATCTCCTCCTTGATAGATGGTTACACAAAAGAGTAAAGAAGTGTTAATAATGTAGCGCATTTACGAACTCTTGTAAAGCGCTTAAAAACCATTGCGGCTCAAAGGCTTGCTGGGGCAGCGCCGGCCGGGCCGCAAGGAGGCTCGCCCGCAGCGGAAGGGCCTTGGAGCACTTCCTTGCGTTTCCCCGCGTTCTGCCGTAACCTGCGCCCTATGTCGCGTGAAGAACCACCCCACCGTCGCTCGGCCCTGCTGAGCTTCCGATTCATTGGGACCGCCGTGGTCGGTTCCATCGTCATGGCTCTGGTCGCGACGTTCGGGCCGCCGGTGGCGCAACTGGCGGTGCTGGGCGCCTTCATCAGCGTCCTCGGCGGGCTGTTCCTCAGCTATCTCGGCCAGGAGGAGCAGCGGGAGCAAAAGCGGGCCCAGGTGATCGAAAGCCTGGCCGTGCCGTTGTCGCTCGCTTCCGACAGGGACTTGTTCCGGCTGTACCAGGAGATCTCGCGGAGCCTGATGGCCCTGGCCAAAAGGCCGGACCCTGTGCTGCGGCGCATCGCCCTTGCCAAGATCGCCTCCGTGGCGGAGCAGATCGAGGGGCTCGCCAACGGCAAGATCGTATTCGCCCTGACGGAAGCGTGGCGGACGGTCTACGAGGAGCTGCTAACCAGCCCCGACATCTGGAAATACCGCTCGGCGGCATGGGTCAGGACGCCACGTTACTGGCAGGACGAGCCGGGCAAGCGCAGCATGCGGGTCAATTACGCGGCGGTGGAACGCGGCGTCCTCGTGGAACGCATCATCATCCTTCGGGACGAGCTGTGGCCGCGTGAACAGCCCCTGCCGACCCCCGAAATCCTGCTGTGGGTCGAGGAGCAGCACCGGCACGGCGTGTGGATTTCGCTCGGCCGCGAGTCCGACCTCAGCCGCGAGGCGGATCTGCTGGTCGATATGGGCATTTACGGCGACCGCGCGGTCGGGATTCAGGAACTCGACGAGCTGGGGCGGACGCTGCGCTTCACGCTGGACCTCGACGCCGAGGCGCTGGCCGCGGCCGACGCGCGCTGGCAGCGGCTCCTGCTTTTTGTCCGATCGTACCAAAGCATACTGGACCAGCTGCCTCCCGACGCCTAGAATGCTATAGGCTTCTTTAAGTATCTCAAATGAGGCGGCGAACCGTGAACCTGACCCCGCTTTACCTGGACACCGCCCGGCTGGGACGCATGTCCGCCCGCGCCCAGCAGGCGCAGCTCGATTTCACGCGCATGGCGGGCGAACAGGGGGCCTCGCTCTTCTTCGAGCGGTTCCTCCAGGATGGCAGCGACGGCTGGCCTTCCGCCGTCCGGTCGCGCTTCCCCGGCCTCGCCTGCTGGCAGGGGGTCGCCGCCCTCAAGCAGAGCTTGCGGACGCTGGCGGGGAGCGACCCGGAGCTGCCGGTGCTGACGGTCAACCGCTCGGCCCAGCTCATGAAATTCGCGGCCCGGCTGCTGTTTCGCCGGTGCGTCAACGTGCTGGTCACCGACCTGGGATGGCCTCCCTATCACAAGATACTGGAGGCCGAGGCGGCGCGGGCCGGCCGCGCCGTTACGACGCTTGCGGTGCGGCAGCTGATGTGCGATGGGCAGGCGACGGAAGACGAGCTGGTCGAGGCCGTGCGGGGCCGGTTCGTGCAATCGGGCTGCGACGGCCTGTTCCTCACGGCGGTGAGCAACCTTGGCTACCGGCTGCCGGTGGAACGGCTGGTGCGGGTGGTGGAGGCGGTGCGGGAACTCCGGTTCGTCGTCGTCGACGGCGCGCAGGATTTTTGCCACGTCTCGGCGGACCTAAGCCGCGAATATTGCGACCTGTACGTTGCCTCGTGCCACAAGTGGTTGCAGGGCTTCCACCCGATGGGGCTGGGGTTCTACGGCCGCCGCCGGTCGCGGTCGATGATCGAAACGGCGCTTGGCCAGATGCTCTCCAGCGGCGATCTCGATGATCCGCTGCTACGGTTCACCGCCCAGCTGGAAAGGTCGGCGCTGGATGGCGAGACGGAAACGGTCAACCTCATGCCGCTGTTCACGGCCCAGGGAGCGGCGGCGGACGCGCTGGAGCGGTCTTCGCAGTCGGCCACGCTCCGCGGCGTGCGGCACAAGAACCTCGCCCAGGCAACGGCGGTGGCCGAATCGTGCGACTGGCGCTCCCTGCTGCCCGCGGAACCGTTTCGCACCGGCATCCTGCTGTTGCAGGCCGAACGCGAGGCGACGCGATGCCTGCCTCCCGAGGCGCTACGCGGGGCGTTCGCGGAGCATGGAATCGCGCTCACCGCCTATGACGGCGGCGCCATCCGGCTCTCGATGCCCACGTCGGCGTGGCAGCCGGAGGAAATCGACCAGGTGGGCAGGGCGTTGCGACTGCTGGCGTGAGGAGGGCAGACTCGTATTGGGACGCAGTTAGGGATGCTGCAGCCGATCCGCCAGCCAGAGCTTTATCAGGGACTGGCGAGTCACACCCAGGCGGTGCGCCTCCCTGTCGAAGGCGCTGACCATCCACGACGGAAAATCAACATTCACGCGCCGCTGCTCAAGTCCGGGACGGCGAGCATTCTCCAGGTCGAGCAGCCCGCTCACGCTTTCGCCGTCGTCAAATGCCTTATCAAACTCCGAGGCTTTCATAGATTTCCATCTCCTCCTTTCTGGAACGCCTGACCGAGATCAGGCGGATGCCGCCGCCTCGGTGCGTGATGACGGCTGACCAATGCTTGCCGCCAATCCTGCCGATGACCAAAGCCCGCGGTTCATCGGTTGCTTTGGCGGGGATTTCCACGAACTCAGGATCGTCCCACAGGGCTTGCGCCTCGTCGAAATCGATGCCGTGCTTACGCTTGTTCCTCGCGCTTTTCTCCTGATCGTACTCAAACGCCATCTGCTACTAACATGGCATGAAAAGGATAAAAATGCAACCGTTTCTATACTGTGCCAATGGTTGAGGGTCTGCCCAGCGTCTCGGCTGCCTCCCGCTGGCTCTTCCCGGGCACACGACTTCGCGTAAGACTCAGACTGGCGGGAACAGGGCCAACAGCCGGACGGTAGGGCTTCTTGCCTTTCTCCCCGGAACAGAAGAGAGGGAAGGAGAGGGTGGGGGGTGCGGGGGCGGGGGAAACCGGGGACGCTGGTTCCCCCGCCCCCGCCTCCTCGTCCGAAGAGCCGGCACGGACGCCGGCAACCACTTCTGAAGCAACGTGCCGACCCGCAAGCCGCGGATGGCACGTCATGTCAACGAACGGGCCAGGGCGATTCGGCGAACAGTAACCCGGCGCTAATGGCACCGACGGCAGGGGCCGTCTATTCACGAATCGGGAATCGACTTCCGGACGATTGCGGCAGAGACCGGCCATGCGGGCCGTCTGGCTGTCACGTCGCCCTCAGCCCCAGTCCTCGTCCTTCAGCATCTTTTCGGCCTTGGCAAGCGCGTCAGCCGCCTTGGCGCGCAGTGATTCCGGCACGACAACCTCCAGCATCGGCCTGCCGGCATCGTCGCGCTCGCGGTGCGGTGCGTCGTGGTAGTCTTTCAGCGCCTGCGCCGTCAGCCACAGGGAGGTGCGCAGCAGGGCGTTTTCCACTTTGAGGTCCTGGCGTTCGTCGGTCATGCGGCTCCTGTCCACCGGTTCATTGCTCGTAACCGTTCACCCGATTTTGGAACGCATGTACACTAATCAGACACAAGCGGTAGTTGAAAATCATCGGGAAAAATGGCTACCTCATACAGTTTGCACAGTATTGGCATTAGAACTTGAACCAATCTCTGGCATCGGAGCAACACCCAAACCAACATAGTTCAATTGTCACCTGGGCATGTGGCTGTAATTGCTCGAGCGTTTTCACCTACTTGAGTAGTCGAAATAGTGAACGGATGTATAAAAACCGGGTGAACGGTTACCATTGCTCCTCCGTAATGCCGGGCCGGCCGCGACACGTTGCGCCTCAGTTGACGGCGGAAGGCTGGATGTTTGTGCCTTCCGGAGTGTCAAAATAGGGCCTGATGTCCTGCAAGACGGCCGGGGAGATGTAAATGCCGTCCGACAGCTCGATGCTGCCGGCGGGGATTTCGCCAGCGGCGCGAGTCCAATCGTCAAGGCCGCTACGGGCAAAGGCGGGGAGGCCCGTTTGGACGCTGCTCGTCCCATCATAGATCGCCGGTGGGTTTTGTTGTACCATGACCACCGTGTCCGGCAAGGTGAAGGTTGAGGCCGGATTGCTGTAGAGAAACTCGTTGCCGGTGCGGGAAAAGCTGCCGGTCAAGCCGTCCAGCGTATCATCCGACGGGTCCTTTGAGTAGATCAGCCAGTGTCCTGCTGGGGTAGAAAATACTGAGCTGCCGGCGCTGTTAATAAAATCATTGCCCGTAATCATTGTAATCGCGTTGCCGGTGGCCGATGATGTCACGCTACCGCTCGCGCCGATGGTGATATCGCTGGCACCCGCCGTCTGCGCGGTGAAGCTGTTCGCACCCATCGTTTGCGCGCCGTTGATGGCGATGCCGCCCGTGCCGGTAAGCAAAGTCACTGGCTCGGCCCAGCTATAGGCATTGGCTGCCAACGCTCCTAAACCGTCGCTGCGCCCAATGATGATGCCGCCGGCGGTGATATCGTCGAGAATCGCGCTCGTGATCTGCAACGTCCCCGCCCCACCGGCAACGCCGATGGTGGTAGAGGCGGTGTAGGGCTTGAGGGTGACGATACCGGTGGTCTGCACGCTGGTCAGATCGACCGAATCGGCGATGAGCGTGATGTTGCCATTATCCGTCGAGCCGCCGATGCCTGACATAGAGATACCGGTGGCCCCGTCGCTGGCCGTGCCCATAATGGTGATCGGAGCGGAACCGGTTGCTATGATGGGAGTACTCGATACTATGCCGATACTATTAGCACCTCCCCCACCAGTTCCGGTAAGCTCCACCGCGCCATCGACGCTGGAGATACTTGGATTCCCTCCACCTTCCCCGTCCATGATAATTCCATAATTATTACCAGAAGAACCACTGGAGCCTGTACCGTTCAAGGTGATAGTTGCAGCCCCGGCACCGCTGCCGGTGGAGGAAATGACCGCTTGTCCGTCGAAGAAAATGCCATACCCATAGTTGCTGCCGTCATTTCCATTGCCCGTCAGGTTTATGGAGCCGTAAGCGGAAGAGACGAGGGTGCCGCTACCAGTTATCCAGACTCCCATATTGCAGCACCCCCCGACCCCGGCAATGCCGTTTATGGTAATCGCTCCAGTTGTCGACTCAATGACCGATCCACCTTCAATAAACACGCCATTCAATGTAACATTAACGCCTCCGTTAAAGCCTTCACCGTTCAGCGAAATAGAGCCGTTATTCGATAGCAGCGAGGCGCCATTGAGTGTGATGCCGGAATGATAAGCCGCATCGCCAATTGCATATCCGGTTCCGGCAACGATATTGGAAGGGGTTGCCTCGCCACCCCCCATCGTAATATTCCCCCCGTTGCTGGTGATGGATGAACCGGAGTTCATCGTAATGGCGCCGCCGCCAAGTGCGGTGTCGGCGTCGAGGATGGTGTTCAACTTTCCGCTGGTGGAGGAGATGGCGACGCTGCTGTCGATGGTGATGTCGGTTCCGGCGGCGAGGGTGAGGGTGGCGTCGCTGCCGGCGGTTTTGCTGATGCTTGCGGCAACCTCGATGCTGCCGCTGGCGGTGAGGTCAACGCTGGTGCCGCCGTTGAGCGCGGTGTTGATGTCGGTGTTGAGTACGTTGCCGCCGCCCCCGCCGGCCGTCCAGTTGGGACCGCTGCCGGAATTGGTCGTGGCGCTGGCGTTGATGATGAGATTATTGGGATCGAGCAGCCAGGTTCCCGCATTTCCATTTGGTGCGCCGGCATCGACCATGCCTTGCATGGTCAGCGTCTGCCTGCCCGAGGTTTCGACGAACCCGCCGTTGCCGGATTGCGACCCGCCGCGGGCAGAGATGTTGCCGTAGAAGAATGTGTTCCCGTCGGACCAGACGGTCACGTTGCCGCCGTTGCCGCTGGTAATTGCGTCGGCGAGGATGAGGGCATTGCTATCGACATAGGTATTAAGCGCCGTGGGCGTGGTGCCCGCGCCGTGGAAATCGCCGCCGATTTTAATCGTGCCGCCGCCGGCATCGCCGGAGGCATCAATCAATGCGCCGGATAAAATGCCGACATGGTCGCCCAGCACGCTGATGTTGCCGCCGGTCTGGCCCGCGCCGTAGCCCGACGCATCGAGCCAGCCGGAGACCAGGACCTCGCTTGTACCTTGCTTCTGCCCCTTGTTCGCAGCGATGTTGCCATGCACGGCGTTGCTGCCTGCCGCGTAGATGGTGATCTCGCCGTTCTTCTGCGCGAAAGCGGGGGTGTGGATTTCTCCGGGAACTTCGATCAGGCTGTTGACGATCTGCCGACCGGCCGCGGCGGTGAGCTGCACCTTGCCGCCGGCGGCGTTGATGACGCCGCTGTTTTCCACGAGCTGGCTGCTTACCGCATCGCTGACGCCAAACTCAAACAGCTTGTCGCCGTAGAGGTCGAGCGTGAAGGAATCGCCCGAGGCCATCTGCACGCGCCCGAGCGTGGCGGTGATGACGCCGCTGTTCTCGACGTTCGGGGCAACCAGTCCGACCAGCCCGGCTTGGGCGGCGGTGATGGTTCCCGCGTTCACGACGGCAGCATTCGGATTGCCGCCGGGGGTGAAGTTTAGCTTGCCGCCGGCCATCACGTCAGCGTTGCTGACGTTCGACGTGGTGGCAACGAGGCCGTTGACGTTCACCGTCGAGCCGGGGGCGAAGAAGACGCCGTTGGGGTTGATGAGGACGATGTTGCCGTTGGCGGAAAGCGTGCCGAGGATTTGCGACGGGTTCACATCGTTGATGCGATTCACCGCGAGCGATGACGAGGACGGCTGGATGAATCGCGTGGTCTCGCCGCCGCCGATGTTGAATGTGCTCCAGTCGATCACCGCGCGGCCGGATGACTGCGTGATGGTTTCCGTATTGCCGGAGGTGGCGATAGTGGCGGCTCCGCCGCTCACCGTGCCGCCGGTGGGATTGGCGTAGGCGGGAAGAGTCATGGACAGGGCAAACAGGCAGGCCAAACCGCAGGCAAATGCCCGGTCAAGCGCACGGCGGCCAGCGCCGGTTATCTTTTCGGGTTGGTGTTTCATTTCGGGCCCGTGACGTGCAGCAGCATATCTTATTATAGGCACAAAATGGTTAATATCTGCTTTACGCCGGTGGGATCGCTGATTGCGGATAAGGGGTTGCGTTGCCATCAGAACCCGTACATCACCTGAAAGAGGCAGCGCGGGCTCTTGCCGTTGCCGTATTGCGGGTCGGCCAGGGGGCGGGTCAGCGGTTCAGCGACGGTAAGGGCGCCGGTGAGCCCGAAGCCTGAATCCGCCCGCACGCCGAGGCCTGCCGACGCGCCGGACGTGGCGGCGGCGCCGTCGCTCCACACCTTGCCGATGTCGTAGAAGCCAAACGGGGTGAATACGGCCCCGCGCAGCGGCGGCAAGCCACCATAACGCAGCTCTAGCGACCCGGCGACGCCGCTGTCGCCGAGGATTTCGGAAGGGTCGTAGGCCCGCCCGAACGCCTGCCCGCCATAACCGAACTGCTCGGGCGAATAGAGCGGCCCGGACGCCTTCTGGCCGCTTACCGAGGCGACGCTGGTCCAGTCGGGCACCAGCGGCTGGAAATGGGTCAGGCTGTAATCCAGCTTGGTAAAATCCGGCTCGGCGCCGAGGCGCGAGATGAGCGGTTCGCCGGGGCTGTTGGCGTTCAGGACCGGCAAGCCTCGGCTTACGGTAAGGCTGGCGTAGTTGTAGCCGCCGAGCGGGTCGGCGCGGTCATACGACAGGTTGGCGCGCGCCGCGCGTATGCGGTCGCGGGTCAGTGGGGCTTGCAGCACGTCGCTGTTGCTGTCCTTGGCGTCGAAGATGAGGGACGCCGACAAATTCTCCTGCCGCTGGCGGATGAACTGCTCCTTGATGCTCAGGCCGATGTTCCTGGCGTCGCTTTCGACCTGCTCGGGTTTGAGGGTGAAGCCGGGGTTGGCCTTGGTGTAGCCGGCGTAAAGCTGGGCCGAGAGGTCGGCGGTGATGGCGATGGTGTGGCTGGCGGTGATGTATTGTAGTTTGTCGGCCGGGATGCTGGAAAGACCTGACACGGATGTTTCCTGCAAGGGCAGGAGGCTGGTTTTGTAGGTGGCGATGCCTTCATAGGGTCCGAGAAAGCGCGAGTTGTAATTGTCAAAGCTGACCGAGCCTTTTCCCGGCTTGTCGGCGCGCACCAGCACCAGCTTGACCGCGCCGTCCTTTTTCCGCTCGTCCTCAAGCGGCTCGATCACCGAACGCAACGAGACGCCGGGCAGGTCGTTCAGCCGGAGCATAACCCCCTCCAGCGTGCGGCTGGTCAGCGGCCGCTCGGCGGTTATTTGTTCGGTCAGGCCGCTCACGATGCGGCTCTCCGCCAGCGGGTCGTCGAACTGCACCTCGCCGACATAGCCTTCGACGACGTGAATGACCAGTATGCCGTCCTTGATCGTCTGCGGCGGCACAAAGGCCCGCGAAAGGAAATACCCGGCCTTCTGGTAATGCGCGGTGATCAGGTCGGCGATGTGCCATACCGTGTCGAGGGTGACTTGTTTACCTATGTACGGCCTGTATAGCGCCTCGATCTCCTCCTTCGGGAACGCGGTCACGCCCTCAAGGTCGATGTCCTGGAGCGTAACCTTCACCTTCTCAGCGCCTTTGGGTATCTCGGCGCCGGGCAGGAGAATCTCCGGCATGGCCGCGGCTGGCGGAGGTCCCTCGGGCGCGGCTTGCTTGTGTTCGATGTCCACGCGGCCCGCGTCGCTGCTGCCGGGGAGGGTTGCCGCGCTGGCATCGACCGCGCCCCACCCCAGCAAGCCGCAGGCCGCCGCCGCGAGCAAGGCGCTCCTGGCAGAACTGCACGAATGTTCTGTTGTGTTCGGCGACATGATGTAGTTATCGGATACAATTCTGAAGAATATGTTAATATCGCCATAGTACGGGCAGTAACCCGATGCCGCAATGCGTATCGTTGCAAAAAAGACACAATGAAGCGTTAATTGTTTGGTGATGCGCTGCGCGGTTGATGCCTGCGCGGCTTGTTACTATGGTGGCAGCGTCACAAGTGGTTTTTTGAGATGATTGTACGCGACATTGGGGCGGCTCTGTCCAGGCTGGGTTGCACGGGTTGGTGGTTCCTGCTCGCATTCATCGTGGTGTGCTGGGGCTACCTGGCTTACGGCGCCCACGCCGTCTGGCCGGGAAAATGCACCGGGCTGAACCTGAACATTGAAAACGGCGACATCCGGGCCGTCACGGTGGGCGGCGACGTGCTGGCCATCACCGCCGCTTTCCCCGAGCAGAAAAAGACGAGAGTCCTCGTCTACGACTATTGCAAGGGCGTCGTCGTCAGCTCCATCGAGGCGAGTAATTAGGGTTCGGCTGGCCGCCTGGGGTCTGGGACGAGAAGCGGCGCTGTGATGGGCAGCCTGTGTTATATGGTGCATCGATAACCTCTGCTCCGCAGGCTTGGGGCCCGTCGCCCAAAAAATCACGCGTGATTTTTCGCGGCGGGCGGATCGCAATGGAATAACAGGAGCGGCTTTCAGCCATCCATGCCGCCTTCGCTGCAAGCGAATCAACTTCAGAGCGTCCAGTCAGCCGGCCGTTCCTGGCGCTATGCCCTTGCGTTGTTTCTCTCCTCACCCTCCGTTACCCGTCGCTGCCATTCGCCATCTCCCTCGTGCCGCCGCCGAATCCTCGCCGTCACAGGCTCCTCGCCGGATGCGCGGCGTTGCGCCTCTCGCCGGGGCGCGGCCTCGACGGTGTTGCCGGCTTTGAGCGCCTTGATCCGGTCGGCCAGCTCAGCGACGTTCGGCGGCTCGTTCCCGCCCTCCGGCGGCACGCCGGCAAGGCCGGCCTTGAGCTGGTCCCGCAGGGCGGTCAGTTCGGATAGGTAGGACTCATGGAGGAAAGGCGCGCCGACGCGGGCCTTGTAGTCGCGGAGCTGGGACTCCGCGATGGCGAGGTCCTGCCGGATGCGGGCGCATTCGGAAGGGTAGCCGCCAGCCAGGCGTTCCAGGGCGTTTAAGACGGCCCGCGGCCCGTGGTGCTCGCGCGAGAGGGGGCTGCGGCGCGTGATCGCCCCTTCGAGGAAGAGTTCGGGGGCGAATTGCGGATGAAGCGTGAGGCCGAAGCGAAGGCCGCGATAGGTGCCGACCGCGAAGCGCCGCGGCTGTTGCACCTGCTGCGGCAGCGCGTCCAGCCGCGCGGCCAGAACGCCGATCACGTCATCGTGAGCGACGGTGCGGTTGCCGATGGTCATGGGGCTTCCGGCATGGGCCTTGGCGGTTTCCATGTCGGCGGTGAGGCTTGCCAGGCGCTCCGACTGCGAGGCGATGGTCTCGGGCAGCTGACGCATGCTGCGGCGGGCGAGGTACTGCTCGTCGGCGTGGTTCCGCTTCAAGAGGTTGAGCCGCTGCAACTCGGCGTCGGCCTCGGCCAGGGTGAGGACAGCCGGGTTGCCCGACGCGATCGCCTTGACCTCGGCGTAGGACAGTTCCTGGCCGCCGATGTCCGCGGCGCGGCGGGTGGCGTTGTCACCGGTCATGACCTGGGAGATGAACCGGGCTTTCGTCTCAAGGGCTTGCCACATGTAGGCGTCGAAGCTCCCCTCGGTCACGTAGCGGTAAATCGCAACCTCGGCATTCTCGTTGCCCTGGCGGAGGATGCGGCCGTCTCGCTGCTCCACCTCGGCTGGCTTCCAGGGGGCGTCGAGGTGGTGCATGGCCACGAGGCGCTTTTGCACGTTGGTGCCGGTGCCCATCTTCTGCGTGCTGCCGATCAGCACCCGCACCGAGCCGCTCCTGACCTTGTCGAAGAGGGCCTGCTTCTTGGCGTCGGAGTCGGCGTCGCCGATGGCGGCAATCTCCCGGCGCGGTATGCCGCTTTCGACCAGCTTATTTATCACCTCGTCGTAGGCGGAATAGCCCCAGCTCGTCGGATGGACACTCATATCACTGAAGATCATTTGTGTGCCGCGCGTGGCCTCGCTCTTCCGCCAGATGGCGGCGACATTCCCGACCAGGGCGTTGACTTTCGAGCCGGGGAAATCCGTCGCCGTCGCCGACAGCATCCGGGCGTCCAGGGCGAGTTTCCTGCCGTCGGTGGTGATGGCCAGGGCGTTGTCCACGCGGGGATCGACCTTCTCGCTCCTGAGCCGCTCGTAGCGGGCGACCAGCTCTTGCTGGAGAGCCTGCTGCTCATCGGACATCGGACAAGCGACGATGATGGGCTTGCCGGTTTCCAGCTTCGGGGTGGGCAAATCGAGCATCTCGGCGGTCTGCACGTCGGAAAACGCCCGCCACATCTGCTGGAGTTCCGGGAGGTTGGTGAAGCGGGCGAACCGGCTGCGTGGGCGGAGCGATGCGCCGTCAGGGCTGATCTCCATCGTGTCGATCACCTCGCCGAACGTCGCCGCCCAGGCGTCGAAATGTTCGAGTCCGCGGCTTTTCAGGCCGTCGGGGTCGAGGAAGCGCTGCATCGTGTACATCTCCATCATCGTGTTGGAGATCGGCGTGCCGGTGGCAAACGTCACGCCGTGGCCGGGATGCTGCTCATGGAGGTAGCGGGCCTTCATGTACACGTCGAAGGCGCGTTCGCTGCCGCCGGTCTGGATGCCGGCGACGCGGTCCATCTTGGTGGGAGTTTCCAGATTCTTGAAGTAGTGGGCCTCGTCAACGAAGATGTGATCGACGCCGAGTTCGTCGAACACCAGCCCGTCGTCCTTCTTGTCCTCGGCCAGCAGGTCCTTGAGGCGTTCCTGCCGCTTGGCCTTTTGCTTCTCGATGTGTTTGATGAGGTTGCGGCCGGCGCCCTTTGCGGCCGCGTGCTCCCTGAGCAGCTCGTCATATTCCGCGATCTGCTCCTTCAGGAATCTCTCTTGGTACTCCCTCGACATGCCGATCCGCTCAAAGCTGCTGTGGGTCACGACGATGCCGTCCCATTCGCCGCTGGCGATCTTGGCGGTGAGGTATTTGCGGCGTTCCCGCGTCAGGTCCTCCTTGGCGGCGACCAGCAGCTTGGCGTTGGGATACAGCTGCATGAATTCGCGGGCGAACTGCTCCAATAGGTGATTTGGGACCACGTACATCGGTTTCTTGATGAGGACGGCTTGCTTCATCTTCATGCCGGTGGCAGCCATAGTGAAGGTCTTGCCGCCGCCGACGACATGGCCCAGGAGCGTGTTGCCGCTGCTCATATTCCGCCAAACGGCGGCGGTCTGGTGGGGCCGCAGCTGGATGGTCTGGTTCATGCCGTGGAAGTCGAGATGGGAGCCGTCGAACAGGCGCGGCCGCAGGTTGTTGTACGTGTCGTTGTAGAGCCGCACCAGCCGCTCGGTGCGTTCGGGGTCGGTGAAGAGCCAGGAGCGGAACTTCTCCTTGATGATTTTCTGCTTCTCGCGGGCGGCGAGTGTCGCTTCCTGGTTGACCACGCGCTTCTCGGAATCGGCGGGGTCGGGGTCGTAGATCACCGGCGTCTTCATGTTGAGCGCCAGCTCCAGGAGCGAAGTGCCGTTGATCCTGGGCGTGCCGTAATCCGACGTGGCGGCGACCGACTGCTGGGCGGCGACGTTGGCCTCCATGCTCCAGACGGCATCCTTCTTCAGGTGGCCGACCTGGATGGCCGACGGCTCGACATGGAACAGATCAGCGGCGAACGCCTGGATGTCCGTGGTGGGAATCCACGACGCGCCGAGGTTCGCGTCGATGTCTCCGGGCAGCACGTCCTCCGGCTGCACCGCCTTGAGTGCCGCGACGTTGCGGGCGTAAGCCGGGCCGGCCTTTTCGGCGGCGGCGAGCTTGGCGCGGACGTTGCCGGAGAGATAGGCGTCTGCCGTCTCCCACTTCCTGGCTTCCGGGTCGGGGAAGATGAGGTCCCCCAACTCGGCGATGACATCTTTGCGTGGCTTGCCGTAGAGTTCCCCGATGAAGGGCAGATCGACGGCGCCGCGCTGGTTCAAGGAGACCAGCAGGCCTTCCTCGGCGCTGGCGACGGCGGTGATAGGCGGGTTCTTGCCCACCACGTCCTTCAGCATGATGGCGGATTTGGCGGCCTTGCCGGTCACCTCGTCGTATTCCTCCAGCGACATGACGAGCATGGCGTCAGGGTCTTCCTTGAATTTGACGATATTGGGCATTCGCCTTATCACGTTGCCGTCGGCGGTTTCCGAGAAGGTGGTCTTGTTGATCGGGCCGTAAGCAGCGGCGAAGCGGTCATAGGCCCGGTTGAGTTCGCGGCGGCCCTCGTCGCGGTGTTCCTGCGGCCAGCCATCGTTCTGCGACTCAAGGACGCGGCGGGCCAGGTCGCGCAGGCCGATCAGGGCGGCGAGCCGCCGGCCGATGAGCGTGCCGTCGGCTGTGAGCGTCTTGCCGCCGTAGTTCACGGGCAGGGACAGCCCGCTCTGGGACTGGCAGATGGTACGGTCGGGCCGCACGAAGAAGCTGCCCTCGCCGATATGCTTGTCCGGCGGCGGTGGCGTGAATCCGCCTTCGCCGAGGCTTCGGCGCGACAGGGGGCCGTGGTCGTCCTCGATGGAGGCGGCGGGGGCAGGGGCATATTCCGGCAGGCGCTGGACTGCCTGGCGGAGCTGCTCCGCCAGCTCGCCGTTCGATGTGACGCTGTAGCCTTCGGTGCCATAGAGCGTGTCCTTGCGGCTCCAGGTTCCAAGGACCATTTCCGGGTGGTTCAGGAAATACTTGTTGACCGCGACTTCCACGCCATCGACGGCCAGGGGCGCGGTTTGAAGCCATTCGGCGTCGGCATGGGCGGCCGGCTCGCCGGGCGCACGCTTGCGAAGGAACAGGATGTCCGTGACGACATTCGTGCCCTCGCGCTTGAAGGCGTCGCTTGGCAGGCGGATGGCCCCGAGGAAATCGGCCTGGGAGGCGAGGCCCTCGCGGGCAGCGGCGTTCTGCTTGTCGAGCGAGAAATGCGACGTGACCAGGGCCAGCACGCCGCCGGGTTTCAGGGCGTCGGTCGCCTTGGCAATGAAGAAGTCATGCAGCGACAGCTTCTGGCCGCCGTAGTCGAGCTTCACGTCGGCGAATGGCACGTTGCCGACTGCGGCGTCAATCGGAGGCAGTTTGGAAGCCCGGAAGCTCTCGATGCGGATGTCGGCATCGGGGTGAAGCGCCCTGGCGATGCGTCCAGAGATGGAATCCATCTCGACGCCGATGAAGCGCATTCCTGGCCGGCCGTAGCTCATGAAGTTGCCGATGCCGCAGCCGGGTTCCAGCACCGTGGCTTCAGCGGGAACGCCGAGGCGGGCAACGGCGTCATGAATCCCGGCAATGACGGTCGGCGATGTATAGAAAGCGTTGAAGGTGGTGCGTTTGGCGCTGTCGTATTCGTCGGGCGACAGCAGCGAGTTCAGCTCCTCGCCGAGGGCCTGCCAGGAGTCGTCCTTGAATCTGCCCGTCACCGGGTCGGGAAAGATCGACAAGGCGACGGGACCGAAGCCGGCGAACTTGGCGAGCGCCTGCTTCTCATCGCGCGTCGCGGGCCGCTGCTCCTGCTCGACGGTCTTTAAGGCGCGGATGGCGGCAAGGATGTCGCGGGCTTTCGCCTTTTCGCCGCTGGCGATGGCAGGCGGCAAGAACGCCGGTGACTGTGGGGATAGCGGTAGGGACAACTGGGCGCTGGGCATGACGTGATCTCCTTCTCCATGCGTGAACGGCCCCGCTATTGGGGCCTGACGGCGCGTGAAGGAATCAGCACCAGCCGGGAGCGAAGCGTCATTGCCAGCGGGTAATGGGGCGGGGGCCCCGTTCCTGCTTGCAATGCCCGGCGGGCTGATTAACGTGCCGTCGCTTGTGGCCCCAGGCGGGGCCGGAGAAGGGAGGGGAGGGGCGTCTGATGCAGCGGCTGCTTGTTCTTCCGGCTTGTCGTGGCGGGGCATTCGGTCGAACAGCGACCGTGGTTTCGTGGCCCGCGACGAATCTACCCGGGCGGCTTGCGACGGATAGAAGCCATCGCCCCGTCGAGGGAAAGCCCGTCGCTGTCCTCCTGGTGAGGATCGGAAGACAAACGACTCTCCAGACCCTTGAGGGCGATCTCCAGGGCCTCGCTCGCGATCTGCGTCTGCACGCTGCCCGGCTTCGCCTGCGTGAGGCTGTCGATCAAGGCTTCGTGGCTGGCTTTCAATTCGCTGGCCAGGCGTTCCAGGGTCGGCGGCAGCGTCCGGTTCCGGCGGAGCTGGCTGTGCAGCTCCGGCTGCTGTTCCAGGAGCTGGAGAACGATCGTCTTGTACAACATGTGGGCCTCCTTCGGGATGTGCAGGATTGTCAAGTGGTGCGGGCGTCGCCTCGGCCGGGTCGGGCGGGAATGGCAGCATGGGCTGCCGCGGTGAGGGCGGTTTGGGAGGCGGCTTCCATGCCATAGTCAGGAACCATGATCGAGGCGTTGTCGCTGACAATGGGTCGCCCGCGAGCAAATGAGGCGTTGTGATGGGGTGTCTGCGTACATAGCTTCCGCGCCGTCTTGTTAAGCCGATATACAGATAGAGCGTAGCTCATATTGGTAAATAATCCGTTAATAAAAAGTAACGGCTTCGGGTCGGCAGCGGCCTTCCCTTGCTTGGCGGTGCGGGGATAGTAAGGTGCTGTTTTCTCTGCCTCAAATCCTGATTCGCTCAATCTCGTCGAGGTCGATCTGGTCGCTGGTGCGGTCATAGAGCTTGGTGGTCTTGGGTGATTCGTGGCAGGCGATGGCCTGCGCCTTCTCAATGGTGCCGCCTTCCTCCAGGTACGCCGTGATGCCGGTGGCCCGAAAGGTATGGCAGCAGATGCTTGGGGCGAAACCGGCGGCCCTGGCCCGGCGCTTGACCATGTCCAGGGCATTGTTGCGGCGGAGCGGCCTGGCCGTGAGCCGGCCGCTTTTGCGGGCGGCGGAGCGGAAGAGAGGACTGCCGTTGCTGCCGGCGAGGCCAGCCGCCTCGATGTAGGCGTCCAGCATCTCTTCCAGCGTATGGTGGGCGGGCACCTCGTGGAACTTGCCGCCCTTCTCATGTAGCCGAATCCAGCAACGCTTGCCGTTGGGCGAGTGGTAGTCCTGGACCCGCATGCCGAGTACGGCGCCGATGCGGGCGAAGCTGAACGCCATCACCGCAATGAGCGCCCGGTCCCGCAGGCCGATCAGGTCGGGCGGCCGCTTGTCTTCTTGGCCTGGTTCAGGATCGGGGCCGACTCGGGTGGGGATGCTGTCGAGGAGTTTGCGCGCGTCCTCTGCGGAAAGGACGGGCGTCTTGCCTTTTTTGACGACGTGCTTGGGACCGCGAACGGGGGCTGCCGGGTTGCCCTCGACGACCCGGCCGGTCGCCATCCAGTCGAAGAACATCCTGATGGCGGCCAGGTGCTGTTTCACGGAAGGATCGGAGAGCGGCTCTTGTTCACGTTGCCGTAAATGCTCAACATAGGCGGCGACAAAGACGGGCTCCACGGCGGCCAGGCTAATGCCGTTGTCCTCACACCAGCGCAGGAACTGGTTTACGGCCTGGGCGTAGGCGGCGCGAGTGTTGCGGTTGCGGATGTGGGCGGTGAAGAATTCGAGGTAGCGCCGGGCGGCGTTGCCGCCGAGGCCGGCGACGATGGGCGGAACAACGAAGCCCTTGCTGCCTCCCAGGACCGGGATCAGGGCATTGGGGCTGGCAGGCGGCGCGCTGGCGCCGGAGGCTGGTGCAACCAGGAGCAGGTCATCCAGGGCCATGACTCATGCCTCGATGATGGGCGCGCCGTAGGCGGCCAGCGCCTTGTCGTTGGTCACCAGCGTCATGCCCTCAAGCTGGCACTGGGCGATCAGCATACGGTCGAAGGGGTCTTTGTGGATCGGCGGGAGCGTGCCGGCTGTCCTGGCGTGGCGATACGTCATCGCCAGCGTCAGGAAAGGCTCGGCCGCCAGTTTGGCGTCGAAACTGTCGCTCAGGCGCAGCAAGCCTTTGGATTCCTTGATACTGGCCTCCCAGACGCTGGCGGCGCTGACATAGACCTGATGCTGGCGATCCGCGATGTAGGCGCGGGCGGTCGCTGAAAGCCGCGGATGATCGTCGAGCCACCAGAGGAGGACGTGGGTGTCCAGCAGCAGCTTCATTCCTCGCTGCCGTAGAACATTTCTTCCAGCTCCTTGTCAAATTCGTCGAAGTTGTCGGCGATCCAGATTTTGCCCTTCAATGCACCAGGCTGCCGCGGCGGCAGATTATCTTCGACAGGAGACAGTTTCGCGATGGTCTTGCCGTGCCGCGAGATGAGGATTTCTTCGCCGCTCTCGATCTGATCGAGCAGCTTGGAGAGTTGGGTCTTGGCCTGGTGAACGTTTACGAGCTGCATATATATATATTGAGTAGTCGATAGGACTAAGTCTAGTCCGTTTTGGAGATTCAGTCAACACGCTTGTTTGCCTTGGTGTGGCCCGAATGCGCTCTGCGTGAGTGCAAGGCCAAGGGGATCGGCGGTCATGCCGCCTGCCGGATCTGAATGATCTGGATGCCGAGGTCGAGCCTGGACCAGGATTGGTCAGCGGTAATGACTGGCAGCCGGCAGGTCATAGCTAACGCCAGGCAGGCGCGGTCGGCGAGCGACAATCCGTATTTCCTGGTGGCCGGCCGGAGGGATGCGGTCAATGCCGCCTGCTCGGCATCGAACGGCACCAGCTCCAGTTCCAGCTGGTCGATCCGGGAGCGCGTGTCTTCGAGCGATCCGCTCAATTCTGCAAGCCGCGTCAGCACCTCGGCGTAGTTGACCGCCAACCATTTGGCCGCGGGCATGTATTGCCTGACCTCCCTTCCCCCTGGCTCATCAAGCAGAAACGCCAGCACGGCCGAAGCGTCGAGAATCCAGCTAGTCACGGTCGCGGCCATGCCGTTTGGTCCATTCGGCTATCTCGCTCTCCTCGCGCGCGGCCTCCGCCTTGCGTTCGGCCAGCAGCTCATCCACGGCGCTTTCGCCCGGTTTGGCGAACTTGCAGAAATAACCCTGCACGTCGCTCAGCACCTGGGCGTAGCTGCGTAGCCGCAGCCCGTCTTCCTCGGCGTCGATTACTACCTGGTCTCCGGGTTTCAGGCCCAGCCGACGCCGCAGCGGTGCGGGAATCACTACCCGTCCGTCATTCGTCAGTCTGCTGTGGAAAGTGTCTGTCATACGTCACGCCTCTTTCATTCTGCAATATCCAAGATTGCCACAAATCGCATAGACGTGTCAATGAATAAATGATTCGCCATATCATCTGCGATTGGCGTATAGATGATACTCCGTCAACAGACCTCAGCCCGCCGGACTCCCTTTGTAGGTCATAACGCCCTTTATGACCTACAAAGGGCAAGCTGCAAAGTAGATGATTCTCGTGGAATCTTTCAGCTTGCGCCAAAGGCCGTGGTATGTCATCGTACTTGATACAACGACATTGGAGGGCGTATGACTACAGAAAAAGTGAGCGTCACCATCCGTCTGGATCAGGAAACGGTCGCGTTCCTGGACCGGCTCGCGGACGTGGAGGATCGCGATCGGAGCTACCTCATCAAGCAGGCCGTCGCCAACTTCGTCCTGTTGCATCGATGGCAGATCGAGGAGATCGAGAAGGCTGTAAAGGAAGCGGACGCCGGGCTGTTTCTCTCCGACGAAGAGACCGCCGCATTCATGAATGAGTTGGGGCAGTGAGGCTTCGCTGGCTGCGGTCCGGCTCGGCGTCCCTGCGCCGCCAGGTGGACTTCATCGCAAGCAAGAATCCCGCTGCGGCCCGGATGGTGCGGCACAGGATCAGAAGCACCGTGCTCCGCCTGCTCGACTTCCCGCAGTCCGGCCGAACCGGGCAGGTTCCGGGAACGCGAGAGTTGGTTGTCGCCAATCTTCCGTACATCGTGGTTTACCGCGTCAGCGGAGACGCGGTGGAGATTCTTCGTGTGTTTCACACCTCGCAAGAGCCTGAAAGCTTCTTTCACTAAAATCGAGCCTTCCGCTCCCGAATAGGTCACACGTGCGCTTGCGCTCCCAACGGCGGCGGCGCTTCCGGCCCCCGGCAGGAAGCGGAATTCCGCCGTCGTCTATGCGGGACGGATCAATGTGGGGCTGCGGCTAAACGATGTTGGAAAGGCGGGGCACCTGGCGGAAGCTGCTGGTTTCGATAGTAACTATCGGCCTGGTGCAGGTAGCAGCGGAGAGATTGGGGGAATCCGGCCCCCACCCGGAAGGGGACGTTGCCGGTGCAGCCTCGCACGACCCGGGTGGCGACCTTCCGGCGCGGGGTCAGCGGGGCTCCTGGGTCGGGCACGCGCATGGTCTTGCTTAGACCGAACCGGATATCCCGGAATCCTAGAAGGCGGGAAAGACGGTTGATCTGCCGGACCCAGCGCTTGCAGTTGTGCGAGCTACTGCGGCTGTCATGGCCGCCGAGGTTGTAGTCGATATGTACATGGATGCACTCGTGCAGCAGCGTGTCGAAGACCAGGGATGGGCCGAGCCACGCACGGTCAATGTCCCAGGGGTCCGGTTTTTCGCTGCCTCGCAGGAGGGACGGGTGCAGTGTGATGATCGGCGGCCGCGATTTGTCGCCAGCAGTGCTGGCCCAGGCGATGCAGCTGCCGTGTGCGGTAAGCCCCCAGAGAATGTGCGGCCACGGAAGTCGATCCGCGAAGTAGGTTTCGTTGATGTGGCGGAAGGTTTCGTAGGCCCAAGTGCCTTTAGCACCATAGCACTGCTCGGCTACGACGAGGCATGAATCGCGGAAAGTGCTGGAAAACCTAGGCTTTTTCATGATGCACCGGGTCGAATTTGTAACGTATTGGTATACGTTACAGATTTGCCGGCGAGTTGTCCAGCGGTGGAAACGCCCGTCCTCACCGCGGACCAGTCCTGGGCCAAGCTCGACATCGGGCTTCGCATCGAGCTGATCTGGTAGTTTTCACTGCCCGCACAAGTCACACGTGCGCTTGCGATCCCGGCGGCGACGGCGTTTCCGGCCCCCGGCAGGAAACGGATTTCCGGCGTCGTCTATGCGGGGGAGGATGTCGAACGGCTCTCGCAGAAACGCTCCTCCAGAGACCCACGCCTGAAACTGGCTCTGACGGACGCGATGCTGTCTATAATGGCGGCAGAGAACCGCCGCTCGATCATATGATCGCGAGGAAAAATGGACAGACAGATGAGCCGCCGGGCCGCGCTGGCTTTTGGCGTGGCGGGCGTTCCGACTGTATTGTCGGGCGGCAGAAGTGGTTCGCAGCGGCATTTGAAAGGCGGCGGTACGATGACGCGCACCCCAATCGATTTCGACGACGAACGCTTCCCGGTGTGGGCCTGCCCTGATCTGCTGAGAGGCGCCGCCGTGCTCGATCGCCCTCTCGACGTCTCCTGCAACGACGTCGTGCGTCGGGCCGCCGACGACCCGCCGGAGGTCGTCAGGGAAATCGTCTGGCAGACGAATTACCAGACGCTCTTTCTTGGCTCCCGCAGCCTCCTGCATGGGATGGCGGACGACTTCGTAAGTCAGATCCGCAGACAGTTTGAATTCGACCAGCAGAGCGACTGGTACCAGTGCGGAGGAATGATTGCCGATCTCATCCGCAGCTATTTCCCGGAAGACGGCCGCGGCCTGGGGACGTTCTCGGTCACACCGATGAGGCGACCGGCACTTTTGCGCGGCGAGGAGGAGCGAGGCATCGAGGTGACTTCAATCCATCCGCCGGGCGTCCAATTCCTGAACCGGAGGGTGGAACGGGGCTGGGACCCCAAGATTCGTTTAGGCGGTTGGGGTGCGAATTTCACCCTGCACACGATCGGACTGCCCTTCGCGTGGGCGGCCGGCTCGAAAGACGCCGACAACCGCTGGGCCAAGGTGCTGGTTACGCGGCGCGTCCGTGCATCCCGCTTCCGCCTCCGCCCGGACCAGGAATACTACAGGGAATCCTGGCTGTGCCGGGCGGTTCCGGGCGAGGACGAGGGACGGCTCCGTAGCGGACAGATCCCCGCCGTCAGACCGGCCTTCTACCAGGGGAAGGCGATGCGCGTGCGCACGACGCCCATCATGAATCTCGGAAAGATCGACGCCGCGGGCCTGCAGTACGAGATGCTGTCCATAGAAATTGACGCCGCGGCCGGGGGCAACATCCTCAGCGTACGCCATGCCAGTATGCCCTGGTCGGTGTTCTTGCTCAACGCGTCTCGCGTGGAACATGTCGGCGTTTGCAACGCCTTGAGGCGACTCGTCTGATGGAGAAAAAGGCCAAGGAAACGGTCGGCGGCGCCCGGCGCGGAACGCGAAGGCAGCCCGACCGCATGTACCTGCAGTTCGTCGTCGTCCCCGGCTGCCCACTGCAGCATGTTGAGGCGATGCGCGATACCGCCCCGTACAAGGAGTATTACGAGGAAATCAGTATACGGCTCTTCAATGTCTGGAGTGAGTGCCAAAGCCTGACCCTGCCCGAAGGCCGATCGGAAGCGGGGCTGCTCAGCGTGGAGATTGATTTTGCCGAACCTCCTCGGGCCTGGCCCGTCGCAGCAGGCGCACAACTGCTGGATGAGTTGGCGGCGCACGCCAGGCTGATTTTCCTAGGGTCCCGCGATGAACCGCGGCCGGTCGTCCTCGCCGTCGCCCGCGCCAAGATGGCGTTCCAGCCGTTGCCCGTGCTTGACCTGCTCGCGGCCCTCAGCAAAAAAGAAACGCTTGAAGATAATAAACGTATCATTCATTATGAAATCGTAATAGTAGATGAAACGCCAGACCAGGATAAGGCCCTGCAATCGCTCACAGAGCAATTCACGTCCAACTTCGTCAGCCGCCTCAAGCGGTTGATCCCCTTGCTTCCCCAGGACCCGGAAGCAAAGGCGCAGGCTCTGATTGCCCTTAATCGGAGCTTCGATGAGGCTTTCTGGACGGCGGTGCGAGGCGAGCTTACGCCTCTCATCAAACCGCTGCTGCAAGACGTCCCCAGCGACTATGACGGGAAGCGAGCCCGAGCGGCGCTGATAAACGCCGTCCTTTCCGCCTATGGCCTAGCCATCCAGATCGAGGACGATCACGGCCGGCGACACCTATGCAGTTTGTACGCCGTCAGAGCCCGTGAATCAGACGGCAAGGGCAATCTGCGCCTCCTGGAACGGACGGCCAGCGGTTCCTCGCGGCGCAGCTACTCGATTCCGGCCCCAGATCATCTCCAACTTGTTGAAACTCCGCGCGACGAACCCAACCTCAAGTCCCAGTCGGCTGATCGTGATCGCACCTGCTAAGAAAAAACGGAAATAGGGTGTTGACAACCCTCTTCCCTGTGTGTTAGCCTGCTATACACAAGGGACGGCTGATGCCGGCCGCTGGGCTAAGTGGTTCTTCGAGGTGCGCCTACCAGCAACCACCGGTCGCCGCATTCGGGCTGTTTCGCACAACTTCGTTTCTTCGACCGCAGGCAGGGGGACGTTAGCCATGAAGCTAAAACAGGCCGTCGCGTCGAGAAAGCTCTGCGACGACATCAATCGGTACGCGTCGTTTCCCCGGACTCCAGCGGGGATGGCGACCTACCGCGCCATGGGGACGTGCCCGTGCGGGACGCCGGTTCCTATCCACGTCGTTGCGGTTTGGAGCGGGAAGGAACCGTCCATCTTCACCGCCGGCGTCTGCGGTGAATCGTGCCCCGACTGCGAGGGCCAGCTCACGCCGCAGGAGGTGATCTACCTCGGCATCAGCAGCCCGGGATACCCCGCCCTGCCCGCTACCGGCTTCAGCGCCAACGAGGTGCTGCTGACTGACGACCTGGTGAACCCGACGGCGCTTAAGCTGCGCTGAGTCGTTGGCCGCCGTCTTGACCTCCCCTTCGGGGGGCACCCGATCATGATCGGAACTGAACGCTGGCACCTGCTTTGTCACGAAGGAGCATCCATGTCCAGGCGGCAAGGAGACGTTTCGCGGCGCCGGCGAACGGCGGACCCGATCCGGTGGGCTTACTACGCGGCGCATCGCAGCCGCCGCTGGGCCAAACGGTTTTTCGGCGAAGTGCCGGCGGCACCCGCCGAACGCGGCAAGCGTGATAAGGAGAGCAGTTGACCGCCGACGGGGTTCAGGTGAGCCACGCCGATACGCGGTAAATCATCCGACTTTGCAGTGACACGTTTTCCTGAATGAGAGGTTGCCGATGAAAATGAATGGCCATGCCACTGACCAGCTGGTTGGCTCCGACCGGCCAACGCCGGTGGCCGAGGCGGTCGCCGTGCGGGTGATGCCGTCCGATAAGGAGAGCGGCGAAGCGGCGCTCTTAAACATGCCGCCCCTCGAAACGAACTGGAAGGATGACGCGGCCCTGAATGAGGCCGCGTGCCAAGCCGCGGCGGTCAGCAACGACGACGCGGCGCTTTCAAAAGCGCCTCCTCCGGCCGATCCGGCCGTCGAAGAGTCCATGCGATTCGTGGACTTCGTCCTGACCCACGCGCATGAGAAGTATCGTCTACCGCTGGAGCAGCTGTACCACCAGTGGCAAGACCTCAATGAGGAGCACTTCGCGGGCGATTTAAAAGTGCCGCACCTGACGATCGCCAGCGGCCCGCCGCAAGCCCTCGGCTTCTTCAAATCGCTCACGGACTGGGGGGGCCGGACCCAGATCACCATCGACGCCCGGGTGGTCGCCGCCCGCCGCCGTTTCGTCAAGAATCCCTGGCCGGCCCCCGGGACGCGCTTGTTCCTGGGCGACCTCCTGCTGCACGAAATGGTCCACCAGTTCCTGGCCGAGGTGGAACACTACGCCGACGAGGAGAACGCCAAGCACGACGCTGCCTTCGCCAACGTCTGCAACCGGATCGGCGGCAAGATGGGTCTGCCCAAGGTCTACACCAAGCGCCGCGGGAGCAAGGACGACGGCAAGCCCCTGGCGAATTCCTGGCCGTTCAACGTTCGGCCGGGCGGATACTACCTCGGCGACGTGAATCCGCCGCGCCAAGGCCGCCCCGAGCGGACGCCTGGACTGCGCGGCGTCGCCGGCGCCATGAGCTTCCTCCGTTACTTGCTCGACGCCGGGCAGAGCGACAAGCTGGCAGCCATTGTGCGCCGTGAGGCGGGTCTGCCCCATGAGCGGACCTGCACGGCGAAGGCCGCCGCCGAAAAGGGCGAATTCAGCTCTCTGAGCCCCGGCTGGCTGACCTGGAACAACGGCTGCGTCAGGCAACTGCTGGACGCGATCCGCAAGCGCAGGATGTTCGATCTGATGCCGCTGCTGGCCGACGCGCTGGAGGCCGCCGGCTGCCGCGACGAACTGCTGCTGATCCACTGCCGCCTGCCGGTTCGTCACACGCCCGACTGCTGGGTCGTCAAGGGCTTGACGGCGGTCTGAACAGCGTTGCGCCGCTCAGCGGCGCTTCTTTTCCCCCTAAATAATAGTAATAGGATCTTTTAAGTATCTTCAACAGGGCGGCGCGCCCTGCCGCCAAGCCGAAAGTGAGGGCAGCCATGCCGGAATTGGTCCGAAAGCCCCTGTCGTGGTTCAAGGTCAGCCCCCAGGCCCGAAAGCACTTCGACGAAGGCGAACTGCGCCTCCTCGGCGAAAGCCTCCGGGTGAAGCAGCTTCAGCCGGTGCTGGCGAAGCCGGACGGAACACTGATCGCCGGCGAGCGGCGGCTCCGGGCGGCGGCCTTGGTCGGCCTCCAGGACCTCCTGGTCGTCGTCGCCGACGAGCCGCTGACCGATGCGGAGATCCGGGTCTTTCAGCTGACGGAGAACATCCACAGGGCCTCGCTGACCGGATTCGAGAAGTGGCAGGCGTGCGAGGAACTGCTGCGGCTCAACCCGAACTGGCGTGCAAAGGACCTGGCGGAGCGCCTGAAGATCGTGGAATCGACGCTCACCAAGTACCTGTCGCCCTCGCGGTGCATCCCCGCCGTCCAGCAGGCCCTGGAAGCCGGAACGGTCGGAATCACTGATTGCTACGCCATGTCCCTGCTCCCGCCGGAGGAACAGACGGCGCTGCTGGCCCTGAAGCTGGCCGGCGCCAGCCGTGACCGCGTCGCGCAGGAGGGCAGGAGAAAGCGGAGCGGCGGCGGCTCGGCGTTGAAGGTGAGCCGAATCAAATGCCCGCTCCCTTCCGGTGCGACGATCCAGGTCAGCGGCGAGAGCATCAGCCTCGACGACGCCATCGAGGCCGCGCAGGAATGGATCAAGGAGGCGAAGAAGGCGAGCGAGCAAGGGCTGGACGCCAAAACCTTCCAGGCGGTGATGCGTGACAAGGCGAAGGCAACCTAACAAGGGGGCGAACATGTGGGGCCGGAAAAAATTCAAGCACCCTCTCGATAGAGAGCTTTTCTGGTGGTCGGAAAGGGACCCGTTCCGGGTGCGCGACCTGCTCAACGGCGGGGCACTTATCCTCGGCCGGGCGGGTTCCGGCAAGACCAGCTCCTCGGGCCGCACACTGATGCAGTCCATCGTTGATAACCCGAAATCCGGGGGGCTGATCCTCGCTGCCAAACCAGAGGACGCGGGGGACATTGAGAGGATCTTCGCAAGGGCGCGGCGGCTGGATGACTTGGTCGTTTTCGACGCCGAAAATCTGTGGCGGTTTAACTTCCTTGATTACGTAGGCAAGGGCGAAGCCCGCAACGTCGTCAACGTCATGATGATGATCGCCGAGACGCTGAACCGTGGCGAACGCGGCAGCGGTGAGGACGGAGATTACTGGAAGGCTCAGTGCGAGCGGCTCTTGGAAACGGCGGTGATCGCGTTGCAGTCGGCGGAGGAAAGAGTGACGCCGGTGAACCTGCACAAGTTCATCATGACCGCCGCTACGAACTCCAGACAAATAGCAGAGCCGTCATGGCAGGCACAGTACCACGGGAAGGTTCTGGAAAAGGGCCATGAGGCGAGCAAATCTCCCCGGCAAGCCCACGATCACGAGATGGCCGAGGACTTCTGGCTGCTGGAATTTCCCGGCATGGCCGACCGGACGCGCAGCAGCATCCTGACGTACGCAACCCAGATACTGCATGTGTTCAATACGGGCCTATGCAAGGAAATGGTGGCCGGGGAAACGAACATAACGCCGGACTACGTGCTTCGGGGCGGATGGGTATTGGTGAATTTCCCGGTGTCGTCATATGGTGCGGCGGGGGCATTCATTACGACAGGCTGGAAGTACCTGACCCAGATGGCGGTGCTAAAACGCAAATGGGATAGCAACGATCCCTGGTGTGTAATTTGGGCCGATGAATTCTCCCAGCTGTGCAACTCCTGGGATGCTCATTACATCTGTCAGGCAAGAAGCCACGGCGGGAGTCTGTGCGCGTTGCTCCAATCGGCGGCGTCTATCTACGCGGCGATGAAGGGCGAGTCCGGCCGCCACCAAGCCGACGCCCTCCTGGCAAACTTCTCGCACTGGATCGTGCATTCCTGCGATCCTGTTACCGCCAAGGCCGCCGTTGCCAAGCTGGGGCGGCGGAAGGAGATCCTCTACAGCGGCAGTTCCTCGCCGCATCAGGATACGACCATCTGGGACATGATGTACGGCCGGCAGCACGTCAGCGCCTCATTCAGCGAACACTACGAGCAAGTGTTGCAGGACCAGGAGTTCATGGTGGGAAGGACGGGAGGGCCGGAGAACGGCTGCCTCGCCGACGCGATTGTCATCAGGAGCGGCGAAACTTTCGCGGATGGAAAAAGTTACAAGCGCGTCACCTTCAGCCAGAGGTGACGCAGGGTCATGCCGGAAACACGGTGTTACTAAGCGGCCGCCCGCAACGGTGAAGACCGGCGCGGAAAGCCGAGGTCCCGCCTGCCGACCGGCCCCTACCCGACGAAGGAACAGGCCGACGCGATGGTCGATCCGGTCATGGCATGGGCGGTGGAGTCTGTCGGAAAACTGAAAGGAGCGCAGGGCAATGCAGCAGCAGAACGACCAAAACGACCCTTTCCAATGGAAGCGGAATTTCAACGTCGGCTACAACCTCTGCCTTATCCACCAGCGGGCCATCGTGGTGCCGCTGCGCACGGCGTGGGGGCCGCAGGCCCTGGGCGTGCCCTGCGCCCTGGCCCTGGTGCTGACGGTGCTGTGGGCGACCTTCAGCCGCGACCCGCTGCTGTATGGGTGGTGCGCCCTGTGGCTGACCTGCCAAGTCGGCCGCCGCGCCGAATCGCTGTGGCTGTGGGCCACGGGCGCGAGGCTGCACGGCTGGTACGACGGCTACCCGTTCGTCGCCATCCTCCTCGGCCGGACGGAGAACGCGGCGAAGCTCGTGGTCGAGCCGCTGCTGGTGGGGGGCATGGGCGGAGCGGCGTACTGGTGGTACGACCGCTGCCATTTCTCGCCCTACGGGCTGCCTTATTTCCTGTTGGCGGGCTGCTTCAGCCTTCCATTCGTGGAGATTGTCAAGCGGACGATCTGGCAACGGCGGACGCAGGCGACGCTGGACGCGCGGCTGGAACAGGAAGCGACGATGCAGGACTTCCGGCGGAAGTACGGGGATTTCTGAAAGGGGGGTGACTTGTGAGTCGTTTCTGGGATGAAGTCGGACAGATGGTAGAGCAGAAAATCGCCCAAGGCGCGGCCGAGTTGGGGCAGGCGCTTAACTCTCAAGCGGACGCCTATGTGCCCTACGGGGCCGGGCAGCAGCCCCTCCAGGTCGAGGGGCCGGCGACCAGCTACCAGGACATGCTCCGGGAGGCCGCCTCGCGTGAGGCGCCGGGGCACGAGCGGGAAATGGAGCGGTGAAAGATGTCTGAACTCCTCAAAGCGCTCGAAGGCATTGCGGCGCAGGCTCAGGAAATCGCCCTGGTCGTGGGGGCGGCGCTGGCGGTCATCGCCCTGGCGGCGTTCGTTTACGCGGCCAAGACGGCGTTCGGACCGCTTGCGACGGCCCTGCGGTGGCTGTTCGCCTACACGCCGGGGGAAAAGCCGAACGACGCCGTGGCCGGAATCAGTTTCGCGGCTCGGATGTTGGCGTGGTCGGCTCTGGTCGCCGTCCTAGTGTGGATTGTCTACCAATTGGGGTTTTCATCATGAGCGAGATCGTTGTGCAACAGGGCGGCCAGCAACGCGGCCGCATGTTCGGGCTGTCGACCGTCGGCACGCTGGTCATCGGCGTGGTGGCGGCGGTGATGGTGATTTACCACTTCCGTTCGCCCTCGCCGGTGGTCGTCCAGAGTCCGCCCGAGATCAAGGTGGTGGAGAAGGAGAAGGTGGTTTACACCCCGGCGCCAACTCCTACACCCCCTCCCCCTCCGCCCCCTCCGGCTCCGGCGCCCCCGCCGCCGGTGGAGCCTCCCCCGCCGACTGTAACGATTCAGGTGCCGGGGGTGTGGGACGGTGTCTGGCGGAGGAAGGAATACCCGTTGCCGATGTTCCGGCTGAACCAGTCGGGCAATGCGGTGGCGGGCACATGCGCCCCGAATTGGAGCGCCGTACTGCCGTTCCGCGACGGGGTCATGAGCGGCGACAGCATTGAATTCGTCGTGGACAACCAGATATTCTTCGTCCACGTCCGCATGACCATGGTGGGCGACGACAAGGCGAAGGTGATGCAGTGGGTCAGCGACGAGGACTGGGAGACGAGCTTGGAGCGGGCGATGCGGGCGGTCAGGACTCCGCAGCAAGCCGTCGTCGCCCGGGCGATACTGGGGCAGAACGCCCGGAAATTCCGAAAGCCGGTGCCGGTCGGGATCTTCACCCGCCAGGCGGCGGAATAAGAGCGGCGGGGACGCCCACCCCGTCCTTTTCAAGGAGAAAGTCATGGCCTGCGGGTTGTTGGTGCTGTTGGGAGCCGTCCTCTCCGCCCTGGGCGGCCTGGGCGTGCTGGTGTGGCTGGGCGGCCGAAGGATCGTGCTGCATCTCCAGCAGCGGCCGGAAGCGGTGGCCATCCTGGCCGAACACCTCATTTTGCCCCTGCTGGGGAAGGAACCCAAACCGGAGGCGAAAAAGGTACGGGGAACGATGGTGTAGTCTCGGAACTGCCGATCCTCTTCGCTTCGGGTTGCCGGCCTGGCGTGCGGGCCGGCGAACCCGGCGGCCGGAGGTTGAATTGATACCGCGGGGGTGGAGTATGAGCATTGACGAGCGGCTTGACAGGATCGCCGAGCTGCTGGAGGTCCTGGTCCAGCGGCAAACGGCAAAGGAGTTCTACGAGGTCGAGGAGTTCGCCCGGCTGGTCCGTAAAGCCTCCTTTACGGTTCGTGAATGGTGCAGAAACGGACGGCTTATGGCCGAGAAACGAATATCGGGTCGCGGCGCGCACCCGGCGTGGGCGATCAGCCATGAAGAGTACCAGCGTTACCAAAGGGAAGGTTTGCTGCCCGCCCAGCGGATGGCGCGGGTGGATGGGGCAGCGAAATGCGGTGACATTTCCTGAAGGCGTCAAACTGTCAACGTGTCAACTGCTGGCGTGACTTCACGCCGGCGGCAACTGGGAGGGACTGGCAATGGCGAAAAGAAGCTTTGCGGAGGAAGTAGGCAAGGAGTTGACGATCAAGGCCGTCGTGTGGGGGCCTGCCATTGCCGGCGGGCTTCTCCTCGGGCCTGTCGGGCTCTTTGCTGGGTTGGCAGCTTCAGTCATCGTCCTGGCATCAGGCAGCGGTGGCTCGCCGCCGGTCGGCGGCGACCAGAAGCGGCAATGATTATGCCGGTGCGCCGGGGCAAGCCGGTGGCGGGCCTCGGCGTGTCATTTGTATCGGCCAGAAAGGGGGCCGTGACATGTTGACGGTCAAACAAGCGGCAGCAAGGCTCCGCATTTCGCCCAGCCTGGTCTACAGCTGGTGCGAGGATCACCTGCTCCCGCATTACCGCATGGGCGGCAAAGGCAAGCGAGGGAAAATCTTGATCGAAGAGGCTGTTTTGGAGGCATTCCTGCAAAGCCGGAAGGTTGAAAGCGGGGATGGCGATTCTCCTGCCCTCGACCTTAAGCACATTACCCTCCGCTAGCGGCCGTCGTTGCCGTATTCCGCCCTGCTCGCGTTTCATGCGGGTGCGGCAGCACCCCCTCGAAAGGGCCGGACTTTTCAACAGGTACAGAGGGTGAGCCGGAGGTTCACTCGCAGCCCTCGGCCGAGGCAACGGCCGAGGGCTTTTTCATTTCACGCCGTGAGCATCCGGGCCACTTTTCCACGGATTCCACGATTTCCTTCCGTTTTCCGTCCGCGGTTTTCACGAGCACGTCAACCGTCTACCTCCGACCTCACGGGCTTGATGGGTCGGTCCTCGGGGCGGGTCGGCCCCCTTCTCCGTCAGCGAGGAGCATGGTATAGTTTTCGGCTACGGGAAGCCGCGATTCTCTCCACGACGCTGGAAGTCACGGTGGCCGCGTGGGCCGTTGAGGCGCGGCGACGGAGGCGATCTTATGGACCTGGTTACCCTTCGCGACCTTCTCCGCACGCACGTCATCGGGCTCATGGACTCGAACACGCACGCCAATCTCCCCGGCGCCTGTGAACGGCTGGGCCTCCCGGCGCTCCCGATCGAGGGCAGCAAGCGCGAAAGGTTGACCGCTAGTTTTCAGTCGCTTTTGGAAGCGAACCTCCCTCTCGTGGCCGAACGCATTCTCCAGTTCCACACGCTCACGGCGCAGGACAGGAATGCACTTCAGGACCTGTTGTGGGCGGGCACGCCCGCTGCCGAGATCCCGAAAAGGGCGCGGCGGGAGGTCGCTCGCGCGATCGACGTTCAAGATTTGTACATGGACGCCGAGCGGTTCGATCGACTGCTCGACAGTCTCAGTAGCTGCACATGAGCGAGGTTGGGATCACTGTTTCTAACTTATTGTGGCATTGGGTGTTCGGCACACACATGGTCACGGCAACCCAACTCCTGTTCCGCCTGGTGGAGCAGCCAGAGCAACAGCGTCTCCAAGGTCAGTCGTTCCAGATGGAACCTCCGGCTGCCACGGCGAGGCGTCGAGAGCACCGCGTAGTGCAACCACACCCATACGTTGCGCAACACCAACGCCACCCCCACCAGCAACAGCCGCACCTCCGGGTTGCGCGTACACGTGCGCGCCTTGCCTTGGAGCATCTGCCGGTAGCTCGTCTCGATGGCAAAGCGTTTCCGGTAGGTTTCTCGGACCCATCGCGTGTTCGCCGGTTGGATTCCCCAGAAGGCATACACCAACGTCTGCCGTCCGTGCCGCCCCCACTGCCCGTTGTAGTTGCGGCAGTGGATGCGGATCGACACCCGCGCCGTCTGTTTGTCTGCTGCGGTCAGCGTGTATTCGTCCCAGCCGCCCCGCTTGCGCACGGCGAACACGCGCGTACCACTGGGACCGCACGGGTGGTCCGCCTTGCGTCCGCGCGGCACCACCGGCATCAGGAAGGGGTAACGCGCCCTTTGCAGGTAGCGGATTACGCTCACACTCCAGAAGCCCCGGTCCAGCAACAACATCCGCACCGAGACGCCCAACTGGGACAGGCGGCGGAGCAGACGTTGGATGACCGCGGGCAACTTCTCGCCCCGTCGCACCGAGGTCAAAGCCAGGGTGTAACGCTGACCCCGATAATTGACGTAGGCGGTGGCATAAGCGTGGAAATGGCTGGTGCCGCTTTTGGCCTGCGCGCGGTAGATCTCCAGCACGTCGGTGAATGGCAGGCCGTGGTAGGGGATCAGGGTCAGGTCGATGGCCACCGGTTGCGGACGGCGACGCCAGGCGCGGGGCACATCGACCGACAGGGCGCGGTTGAGCCGACGCAGCAACTCGTCGCGTGCGGGCAACCAGCGCAGCAAGGCGCGGCGGATGGTCTCGCGGGAGGGGGCGCGGCTCAGGGACCAGCAGGCGGCGGACAGGGAGCAGACGCGGGCACAGGCGGCAAAAAGGACGTGCAGGAAAAGGCCCGCCGTGCAAGCAGGGCTGAAGTCGGGCAGCCGCAGGCAGGTCTGGAGCCGTTGGCGGGCGTGCTGGTGGACAGCTGAGCGAGTGATGGTATAGTGCATGACGCGCAAGCCTCCGTCCTGGAAGGGTTTTGTCAGCTAAAACCATTCTCGGGACGGAGCTTGCGTTCATCTACCCCTCACCCGACGTCCACGGCCCACGTGTGCAGCTACTGAGTCTGTGGGTGCTGGATGACAACCCGGTCGCGGTGTTTTTCGCTGGAAACGGAGGGCTCCGGGCGGAGATTGCTCAGCATGTTCATCGTAACCCCGGGGACTGGTCTACCGAGGATCTGTTCGACAAGCTGGGCGCGTTCGAGGCGTCGGACCGGCGGTTTGCCCTCTTCCTCGAAGGGCTCTCCTCCTCCGACGTGCTCCCGGACGAACCGGCCCAGCGCCGGTTTGTGGCGACAGTGAACGGCATTCTCCGCGGGTACGGCGTCGAGCTGCGGGAAAGCGGCACGGCAGGCGGCTACCCCGCGTTCAGCATCGTCTCGACGCGCACGGGCGGGAACCGCTCTCCGAAGAACCTTATTTTCGCATCGCCAGAGAAGCCCGACATTCGGTTCCGCAGCGCGGTGGATAATGACATCGAGATCGTGAGCAACGCCGACAAGGTCCTCGTCTACGACCGTCCGATAGGCGCTGACGGTCTTCGCTGGCGTGATCTCCAGTCCTGGTGGGCCGAGACAAAGGGAATCGAGGACGACCAAGCCGCCAAGCGGACTCTCTACCTGCGTTTGAAGGGGAGCCTGCCCAAGGAGTCGCCCCCGCAATTGCTCCTCTTTGAATCGTTCTTCGCAGGTTTCAGCAAGGCCATTCCCGACCTTCCCGTCTTGCTTCCCGAGGTGTGGCTGCACTGGGACCCGAAAACGGTGAAGGAGCGTGGCCGAGACGCGCTCTTGCGGTTCCGCATGGACTTTCTGCTGCTCTTGCCGCACGGCGCTCGCATCGTCCTTGAGGTGGACGGTCGGCAACACTACGCGACCGACGACGGACGTGCTGATATCGATCGGTACGCGAGCATGGTCGCCTCAGATCGCGATCTGAAACTGTCCGGATACGAAGTGTTCCGATTCGGCGGCGGAGAGCTTCAGGGAGACCCGGCCCGCGGGATGGTGAAGGAGTTTTTCTCTGCACTCTTCGAGAAGTACCGCGTCCCCGTTCCCGCCGCAGGAACGACGGTCGGGTAGGACCGGCAGCCTGCCGGCCCATCGCCCCCGACCTCAATCACGTTACCCTCCGCTTGCGGCCTTCATCGCCGCGTCTCGCATGTGGTCGATCTTCCCGGCGATGTGCGAGTAATGCCGCATCACCATCTCGGTGCTTGTGTGCCCCAGCAGCTCGGCGACCTGGGCTATGCCCACGCCGCTGACGAGGGCGTCGGTGGCGAAGCTGTGGCGGTAGGCGTAGGCGATCAGCCCCTTCAGGTGGGGCAGTTTCTGGCGCAGCCGCCGGAAGCGGCAGCGGATGCCGTTTCGCGTGAACGGCTTTCCGCCCCTCGGGCCGCGGAACAGCGGGCCGTCCGGGTGCTTGGCCATCAGCCGCTTGGTGAGTTCCGCCATCGCTGGGGTCAGATAGACGATCCGTGGCTTGCCGGTCTTTTTAACCGTTTTGTGGTCCGCAAACACCCAGACGCCCAGCTCCAAGTTGACGTGGGCAGCCGTGACGCGGGCAACCTCGCTCGGCCGGCAGCCGGTCTCCTGCATGGCGAAGACGAAGTCGCGGAATGCCTGGTCGCGGATGGCGGCCATCACTTCCTGCCGTTCCTCGCGGCTCAGGACTCGTTCACGGAAGGTCTGCGGCGGCTTCTTGACCTTGCGGAGCGGGTTGGACACGAGCAACCCCTCGCCCTCGCCCCAGTTGAAGGCCCGCTTGACGGCGATCACCGCACAGCGGCGGGCACCCTTCCAGCCGGGGTGGCTGTCAAGCCAGCGGCTGACGTGCAGCGGTTTCAGGTCCTGCACCAGCAGCGTGCCGTACAGGTCGCAGAAATCTTGCAGGTAGTCCTTGTACCAGCGGAAGGTGTCCGGAACGTGGTGCTTCTGCGAATGGTCGAGGAACAGGTCGCAGACGGTGGCGACGCGGAGCGTGTCGGCCTCGGGCAGCTTGCCCGATCCGCTGGCCATCAGCTTGTAGAAGGCGTCGCGCGCGGCCTTCTCGTTGTCGCGGCCTTTGGCCAGCCGGACCTGCCGGCCGTTGACCTCGACATACCAGGCGTCCTTCGACGCGCGATACCAGGGCTTGCTGGGGGTACGCACTGATCGAACCTCCTGACTCTGTTGCGGAAACAGAGGGTGAGCCAGAAGGTTCACTTGCGATTCGCGGTCGAGGCAACGGCCGCGAGCTATTCCATTATACGCACCGAGCGTACTGGAAAGGCATTCCCTGCCCGATTCCCTGCCCTCCGCCAGGCAGGCCGACGTTTCCATGAAAAAGCCTCGCTGTAACTTGTTGTTAC
>Ga0182024_10001771_pt1 | contig 54825 bp, 49 predicted proteins | sample P32metaG_FD_120480 | JGI IMG/M metagenome (GOLD analysis project Ga0182024, IMG submission 120480) | Permafrost microbial communities from Stordalen Mire, Sweden - P3-2 metaG (Illumina Assembly) | ecosystem: Environmental > Terrestrial > Soil > Wetlands > Permafrost | place: Sweden: Stordalen...
GACCTTGGGTCTAGGAGCAGCGACCTTCTTGGGGCTCATAGCGCCATGGTAAGCGGGAAGCCAACCACGCGCGGCACCCTGGGAGCTTCCGGATCGGTTCCGATCGAAATTGTGCGGAAACACACTTGGCGCCTCGCGAGGCGGCTGGAGGGCTGTGCCTCGATAGTGCAGGGCGCCGCCGCCTACGCCGCTGGATACGAGAACCGAGCTCTGACGACGCAGCGCATACGATCCTCGAGTCTTATTCGCAGCGGGGATGCGATCACCCGGGGGGAGCTGGCCCGGTTGAGCGGCCTGTCGCGCTCGGCGGTTTCCGAGGAGTCGACCAGCTGCTGATCTCGGGCTGATTCACCCCAATCCCGAAACGGTTTCCGGGGTGGCAGACGTGCTACGAACTTGCCTTCAACCCCGCTTGGGTGTGATCCTCGCCGCGAATTTGGGCGCCGGCCATTGCCGGTTGCCTGCGAACCTTGCAGGCGACATCCTCTGCAAGCTTTTGGGCAACCTGCCCATCGACCAAGAACCAGAGCCCGTTCTCGACTGGGAAGAGCAGGGCTTGGCCGGCCTGCTGGCCGGCCAAGGACGCGGCTCGGCCGATGTCTGGGGAGTCGGCGTGGGACTCCCCGGGCCGGTCCACTTCTCGAGAGTGATCACGTGAGTCCGCCGCTGATGCCCGGCTGGGACGGCTATCCGGTGGCGGCCGCCCGCCTATCCGAGAGGTTCGGCACTCTGATCTTGGTCGAAAACGACGTGAACGTGATGGCGACAGGCGAGCACTGGGCCGACTTGCGCGATGTCGATATTTTCTCTTCGTCAAGGTGGGGACCGGATCGCTCGGGAATCATCACTTCGGGCAGCATCCGCCGCGGCGAGGATGGTGCCGCCGGGGACATCGGGCACACCCATGTAAGCGGAACGACAACTACGTTGCCGGTGCGACAACACCGACTGCCTCGAGGCGGTGGCGGGCGACTTCGCGGCCGCGGGCAACGTCGAGGCCCTTCAGCTAATTCGGCGCCCCGGACCTCCTCGGCGAAGCATTGTCAAGCGCCCTGGACTTCCTCAATCCGCGATTGATCGTGATCCAGGGCGATCTGGCCCGCGCCCAGCAACAGCTGTTCGCCGGTCTGCGCGAGGTCATACTAGCGGTCCCTCCCCCTCGCCACGCGACACCTGGGGATCGTGTCCTCCCACCTCGACGACCGCGCCGGGGTGGTCGGCTGCGCGTTTGATGGCCATGGACCACACGGTTGCTGCGGCGGGCTAGAACTCGGGAGCCCCGCGCACGAAATCCGGGCCGCCAGACGTCCCTGGACGCCATCAGACTCGCGTGCGGGCGGCCGTGGCCACACGTGGTAGCACCCGCTCTCCGAGCGCGCTCAGCGTGGGCGCCGGATTGGGCATCGTCAACGGCGCGATGACCTCGGTGATGCCGTGCTCTCCGAGCGCGGCGATCCGCTGCGCGACGCTGTCAGCGGTGCCGGCGATCGCGAACGCGTCGACGAGACCGTCCGGGATCAACCGCGCGTGCTCGGGACTGTGGAGCCATTCGATATAGCTCTGGTGCTCTCGTGTCGCCGACGCGGCGCGCTCCACCTCGGCGATCGTGTCGGCCAGCTCGTCGGGCAGACGCTCTGCGGGGACCGCGCGGGCTGCCGCGCGGGCGATGGCGGCCGCGAACCCGCGGACCTGATCGCGGGCGACCGCCGGATCATCGTCCACAGCCACGGGCAGCATCACCGAGACGCTGTAGCCACGGAGCGTGCGCCCGGTCTCGGCGCGACCGGCGGCGACATGCTCCAGCGCATAGCCGAGCACTGCCGGGTGGATGCCGAGTTTGAGATACACACCGTCGGCGGTGCGCCCGGCCGCAGTCAGCGAGCGCGGCCCGGTGGAGGCGAACACGATCGGAACGGCGGGCGCCGGCCAGCCCAGGGACAGCTCGGCGCCGTCGTAGGCGATCGTCTCTCCCGCGTGCAGCGCCCGCACGACGCGCGCGGTCGCCTCCAACTCCGCGAGCCGGGCGGGGCGGCGACCGATCGACTCGACCGCCGTCTCACCGGTGCCGATCCCGAGCACGGTGCGCCCACCGGCACGCTCGGCCACGGTGGCGATCGCACCCGCGATCACCGCGGGGTGCCGCGTGACCGGGTTGGTCACCCCGGTGCCGATCGTGATCGTCTCGGTGCCCGCGGCGACGAGCGCGAGCGTCGCGAAGACGTCGCGGAACAGGTTCTGCGAGTCGGCGATCCAGATGCCCGGGAACCCGAGGCGCTCGGCCTCCACGGCCAGCCGCGCGACCTCGGCTGCCGGGCGGTCGGGGTGCAGTCCGATGCAGAAGCGCGGAGCCGGGGCGCTCACGAGACCGGCGACCAGTTGAGCGCCATCGCCATCTCTCTCAGGTTCATCGATCGGTCTCATCGGGACTGCGGAGCAAGCGGAGCATCGAACTCAGCGCTGACTCCATGTGGACGGTCATTGCCGCGCGCGCGGCGTCGGGATCCCGCGCGGCGATCGCCTCGACCACCCGAACGTGCTCCTCGAGCGCCTGGGGCGCGCGGTCGGCCTGGAAGCCCGACCGCGCGCGAACCAGCTTGAGCTCGAGGTTGACGAGCCGCAGGTAGCGCGTGAGCGCGGCGTTGCGACTGCAGCCGACAATGTGCGCGTGCAGGTCGAGTCGCTCGGGGTAGTGCGGTTCGAGGTCGCTCTCGACCGCGCCACGCGAGCTCGCGATCAGCTCCCGCAGCGCGATGATCTCGTCGCGCCGCGCGCGCTCGGCGGCGAGCGCCGCGGCGGCGCACTCCAGCGAGCAGCGCACCTCGAACAGCGCCCGAACCTCCCCGGCGTCCAGCGTCCGAACGAAGGCGCCGCGGTGGGACTCCATCCGTACCAACCCGTCCCGGGCCAGCCGCTGCATCGCCTCTCGGATCGGCCCCCGGCTCACTGCCAGCTCGGCCGCGATCTCGGCCTCGTTGAGCCGCTCGCCGGGCTGGCGGGCGCCGCTGATGATCTGCTCGCGCACGATGTCCTCGACCTTGTCGGAGAGCGAGTGCCCAGCCCGGTCGATCGCGGCCGGCCCCGCCTGGGCGCGCGAGGTCATCGGACCGGTCACGATTCCGGGGCGGGGCATCAGGCGTTCCCGGCTGCGATGTGGGCGACCGTCTCCTCGGTCGTCAGCACGTCGGCGTACTTCTGGGCGAGGTCGAACAGATTGGCCTGGTGAACCGTCGCTGTGCGGTCGTAAACCGCGTCGGACGGGACCACGCACTTGAAGTTGTAGGAGAAGCCGTCGACCACGGTGCCGCGTACGCAGCCGCTCGTCGTGCAGCCGGTGACGACGAGCGTGTCCACGCCGAGCCCGATCAGATAGCTGGCCAGCGGGGTGCCGAAGAACGCGCTCGGGTGTTTCTTGGCGAGCAGCAGGTCGCCGGCCTGGGGGGCGACCTGGTCGGGGAATGCGTAGCCCCGGTCGGGCACGTCCATGATCCCCGGCACCTTCTGCCCGAGCGTTCCCGCGTGGTCCTCGGCGAGCTTGGGAGCGACGTGCGGATACAGGATCGGCCGGCCGGCGGCGCGGAACACCGCGAGCAGTCGGACGATCTGCTCGACGGCCGCCCAGCCCGCCTCGCCGCACGATGTCGTGTAGTCGCCGAGTGATTCGTAGAAGGGCTTCGGGCTGTCGCCGATCGTGCGGTACTGCACGTCGATGACCAGCAGCGCAGGCCGCGCGCCGAACCCGGAGGGCTTGCCGAAGCCGGCGCGCCGGTAGCGCTCCTCGTCGTCAGCGGTGATCACGTCCGCCCACGGGCGGTCGGGGGTGGCGGTCATTCGCGCCCTTTCTTCGGGTCGTGGACGCTGCTGCGGTGACGCGGAAGGTACTGGCCGTGGGCGCCCTCAGCCACCGAGCCGTCGGCGAACACGCACCGGCCGCGCAGCAGGGTCCGCTGTACCCGCGCGCCGAGCGCCACGCCCTCCCACGGCGTGAAGCCGGCCCCGGAGAGTTCGGTGGCGGCGGCGATCGTCGAGCCCGAGCTGAGGTCGACGACGACGAGGTCGGCGTCGGCGCCGGGGCGAATCGCGCCCTTGCGGTCGCCCAGCCCGAAGATCCGCGCCGGCCGCGTGGCCAGAAGGTCGACGAGCCGCTCAAGCGGGATGCCGCGCCGCAGATGGCCCTCGGTGAGGACGAGCGGCAGCAGCTGCTGCATCCCGGGGAAGCCCGGCGAGGCCTTGGCCACCCCGCCCTCCTTGAAGCGGCCGTGCCGGGGAACGTGGTCGGAGCCGATCGTGTCCACCTCACCCGCGGCGATCGCGCCCCACAGGGCCTCCCGGTCGGCAGCTGGCCGCAGCGGCGGGTTGACCTTGCCGATGACCCCGATGTCCGACGAGGTATCGAGGGTGAGGTAGTGCGGACAGGTCTCGATCGAGATGTTCGGCTGGTGGGCGCGCACCTCGCGCAGTACGCACAACGAAGTGGCATTGGTCACGTGGACCGCGTGCAGGTCGGCGCCCGCCAGCATCGACCAGAAGCCGATCCGCTCCAGCGCCTCGGCCTCGACGTAGCCCGGGCGGCTGCGGTCCCAAAGCTCCAGCGGCGACCCCTCGCCCTCGAGCACGCCGCGGCGGGCCAGCAGACTGATCATGTCGGCGTTCTCGGCGTGCGGGTTGACGACGGCGCCGTGCGCTGCGGCTGCCTCCAAGAGCTCGTACAAGAACCCGTCGTCGTTGCCGGGGAGCCCAAGACGCTCGCCCTCGTCGGTCCGGAAGTTCATGAAGAACTTGAACGAGCTGACGCCGAGGTCGGCGACGTAGTGCGCAAGTGCGTCGAGCTGCTCACGGGTGCTGATGCAGAAGTGAAAGCCGAAGTCGATCGCCGCGTCCGCTTCCATCGCGCTGCGAGCGACGGGGAAAATGTCGTCGTAGGGCTCCGCCGACATCAGGTAGGCGACGACGGTGGTCACGCCGCCGGCGGCCGCGGCCGCGGTCTCGGGCCGGACCTCCTCGGGCGTGCGCGGAAGGGTGATGTTCTCGCCGAGGTGGACGTGGGCGTCGACGACGCCGGGCAGGACGTGACGGCCGGAGACGTCGAGCGTCTCGGCCGCAGGCGCATCGGCGCCGGGCGCGATCACGCCTTCGATCACGCCATCGCGGATCAGGATGTCGGCGGGTTGGGCGCCGCCGGGCAGGACGACGATCCCGCCTGACAAGCGGAGGTTGGCGGACGTGGTCATGGTGCGTACCTCGCCTCGAGTTCGTCGTAGTCAGGCTTGCCGACGGCCTCCTGGCGCTCCTCCCAGGTGGCCATCGCGTCGACGAGGTTGGTGCTGCTCCCGGATGCCCGGAGCTCGGTGAACGCGTGGCTGACCGCGCGCAGGGCGCAGCGAAGCGCGGCGTTGGCATACAGGACAACGGAGAAGCCCATCTGGCCGAGCTCCTCGAGCGGCACTATCGGCGTCGAGCCACCCTCCACCATGTTGGCGACGTGCGGAGCGTCAACTCGCTCACAGACGCGCCGCAACTCCTCTGTCGAGGTAGGTGCCTCGACGAAGATCAGGTCGGCACCTATGGCGCGATAACGCTCCGCGCGCTCGACCGCGGCCTCGAAGCCCTCGATGGCCCGGGCGTCGGTGCGCGCGATCACCAGGGTCGCGTCCGAGCGTCGCGCGTCCAGGGCCGCCCGGAGCTTGCCTTCCATCTCCTTGACCGGGATCACCGCCTTGCCGCTGAAGTGGCCGCACTTCTTGGGGAACGCCTGATCCTCGAGCTGGATCGCCGCCGCGCCGGCGCGCTCCAGCTTGCGCACGACATGCATGACGTTGATGGCGTTGCCGAAGCCGGTATCGGCGTCGACGACGAGCGGAACGTCGACCGCGTCGGCGATCGCGGCGACATGCTCGACGAGCTGGTCGGCGGTGACCAGGCCGATGTCGGGCACCCCGAGGCGAGAGTTGGCCAGGCCTGCGCCCGTCACGTACACCGCCTCGAACCCGGCGGCCGCAGCAAGCCTCGCGCTGAGGGCGTCATACACGCCGGGGAGCAGGAGCGGCCCGCGGGTCGCGCGGGCCATGGTGATGAGGTGGGTGAGGGGCTGACGTGGGGCGACCATGTGACCCACCGAACAGACTCAAGCATGGTGGCGATCAGGTGTCAACAGTTGACCGCATTGGCGCGCGCGACGGCTTGGTTCACAGCCGCCCAAGGGCGCGGCTAGGCAAGGCGCTCCCGCGGCTACCAGAGCGCACGTCGGCGTTGTCAACGGGGGTGTACTCTCGCACCCCCGCATAGCGGGGGGCTATCGGAGCGCACCCAAGGATCTCGAGCCACGCGTGCTCTACAAGCCGCGCTTCTAGCGCCGATCAGCCGGCCCAGCCGGACTTTTGTACCCTGCCCACGGTCGGGGTTGAGCACGACCTTGAACGCCCCGTCCTCCTTCTGGAAGATGTCGTAGCCGTGGTCCAGGGGCAGGTGGTGATGGGTGGCGATCCATCGCCGGTGCATCGGGACTTCCGCCCGGCTGCTGATTGTTGACAGTCAGCGATCTCGTCGATTACGGTGTAGCCCGTCCCACCCGATTGCGCTGGTGACCTCGGCGCGGCTGGGAAACGACGTGAACGACCTCCTGGAGGACTGGCCGTGCCGCAGCGAAACCCCAGTGGCGACTTCGACGCCGAGGTCGACGTCCTGGTCGTCGGCGCGGGCGGGGCGGGACTGGTCGCCGCACTCGCCGCTCACGAGGCCGGCGCCACCGTCGCCATCCTGGAGAAGTCCGAGCGGGCGGGCGGCAACACCGCGCTCTCCACGGGTTCGGTGCCCGGCGCCGGCACCAGATACCAGGCCGAGGCCGGCATCGAGGATTCGCCCCGGCGACTGGCCGAGGACCTGCTGCGCCAGAGCGGTCCGCACGACGCCGAGTGGCTCGTGCATCGCCTCGCCGCAGAGTCCGCCTCGCTGGTCGAGTGGCTGCGCGAGGAGATCGGGATCGAGCTCGAGCTGATCACCGACTACAAGCACGTCGGCCACTCCGTGCCTCGCCTGCATGCGCCGCGCAGCCGCCGCGGCCAGGATCTCGTCAACGACCTCGTCCGCGCGGTTGCCGAGCGCGAGATCCCGCTCGTGTTGGGCAACCCCGTGCAGGATCTGCTGCTCGACGACGGCGACGAGGTCTGCGGTGCGCTCGTTCGCGGCGACCGCGCCGCCGAGACCCGCGTGGGTACCCCGAGTGTCGTGCTCGCCGCCAACGGCTTCGGGGCCAACCGGGAGATGCTGCGCGAGTACTGTCCCGAAATCGCCGAGGCCGAGTACTTCGGCTCCCACGGCTCGACGGGCGAAGCGATCGCCTGGGCGCGCAAGCTCGGCGCCAAGCTCGCGAACATCGGCGCCTACCAGGGCTATGCCGCCGTGGCCTACCCGCACGGCTCGATCACCAGCTGGACGACGGTCGAGATGGGCGGCGTGCTCGTCAACCCCCAGGGCGTCCGCTTCGGCGACGAGTCGATCGGCTACTCGGGATTCACCGCCGACGTGCTGGCCAACGGCGGCCGCGCCTGGGTTCTGTTCGACGAGCGGATCCGCGACTACGTGGCCGGCAACGAGGTCGAGTTCCGCGAGCTCGTCGAGCTCGGCGGTGTACGCATCGCCGACGATGCCGCCGAGCTGGCCGCCTTCTTTGAGCTGCCCGCCGAGGCGCTGGCCGAGACGGTCGACGAGGTCCGGCGAGACGCCGCAGCAGGCACCCCGGATCGGTTCGGCCGCACCGAGTTCGGTTTCGGCCCGCTGACCGCGCCGCTGGCGATGTGCCGCACGACGCCCGGTCTGTTTCATACCCAGGGCGGGACCGCCGTGGATCCTGACGGCCGCGTGCTACGCGCTGACGGAGCTCCGATCCCGCGGCTGTTCGCGACCGGCGGCGTCGCCGTCGGGATCAGCGGGCGCAGCGGGGCTCGCGGTTACAGCTCGGGCAACGGGCTGCTCACCGCGATGGGTCTCGGCCGGCTGGCCGGCGTCGCTGCCGCGTGCCGGACAGTGCCCTAGCCCGGGCACGCTCAGGGGTAGGTCCCTAGCCTGGCTAGGGGCGCGCGATCAATTCTGCGTGGATGAGCACGAAGATGGCATCCGGCTGCTCGGTCCACCAGCGCCACGCCCTCGAGATCGAGAGCAGCTCGTCATGCGAGCTCAGCCCGTATTCGACAGCCTGCTCGGCAAAAGACGACTCCAGCACGCGCTCGGCCCAGAGCTCTCCCCACCAGGCTCGATCCCCTGCGTCGGCGAACGTCCACGTGGAGCTGCTCGGCATGATGTCGGTGAACCCGGCGGCCTGCGCCCATCCGAGCAGGTATCGGCCGGCGTCGGCCTCGGCCCTGTTGTGGCGACAGACTTGGTGATAGAGCTGCATCCACCGGTCGAGGAGCCGGTTGGACGGCGCCCACACGAAGCCTCCGTAATCGCCGTCTCGCACCGCGAGAACTCCGTAGCGGCGTAGCACCCGTCGCATCTCCTTCAGCGCCGCGACCGGGTCAGTCAGGTGCTGCAGGACCTGATGCGCATGCACTACGTCGAATGATTCGTCGGCGAGATCCAGCGAATACACGTCTCCTGCCCTGAACTCGACGTTGGCCGAGGCACCGGGCGACAGACGCCCCGCGGCCTCGGCGATCACGGCAGGTTCCCGGTCGATGCCCAGGACCCTTCCGGGCGCGAGCCGGGCGGCCAGGTCGAGCGTGATCGTTCCCGGTCCGCAACCAACGTCCAACAGGCTCATGCCGGGCCGCAGAGAGGGCAGGAGGTAGGCCGCCGAGTTCTCGGCCGTGCGCCAGCGGTGGCTTCTCAGCACCGAGTCGTGGTGGCCATGGGTGTATTTGTCGCTCATCTCAGTCCCGGCTCTTTGACGCACCCGAGAGGACTGGCAGGTCCCGGAACGCCATCACGAAAGGGTGATCGTATACCGTTGCACACAATGCTCCATGGTGGACGCCCCTGGAGCAAGCAATCAACGGGCGCCGCCAGGCGACCCGACGAATCGAGGAGGCCTAGGCACGATGCGCGAGATTCGACAGGAGGGCGGCTACAGCTACGTGTTCTCGCCCTACCCTGAGCCGGTGGCCAGGGTTTCTCCGGGTGAGACGGTGGCGGTGGTCACCGAGGATGCGTTCGAGGGTCGCATCACCACCGAGGAGGACCTTCCCAGCAAGGTGCTGGGTTCCTACCTGAACCCGCAGACGGGCCCGATCTACATCGAGGGCGCCGAGCCGGGGGACACGCTTGCGGTGTCGATCGAGTCGATCGAGCCGACTCGTGACTGGGCGGTCAGCGTGTTCGTGCCCTACTTTGGCGGCCTCACGGCCACCCAAGCGACGCGCCTGCTCCACGATCCGCTGCCCGAGCGGCTGTACTTCTACGAGCTGCGCGACGGTTTCTTTCGTCACGGGCGGATCGTCGCGCCGTGGCGTCCGTTCCTGGGCACGATCGGAACCGCCCCCGAGCTCGAGGCCATCTCGGCGCTCACTCCCGCCGACCACGGCGGAAACATGGACGTGCGCGACACCTGCCCCGGCAACACCGTCTACCTGCCGGTGCGCACGCCCGGTGCGTTGTTCTACACCGGCGACGCCCACGGCTGCCAGGGGGATGGCGAGCTCTGCGGCGTGGCGCTGGAGATCAGCGCGCGTTCCGTGCTGACCTTTGACCTGGTGAAGGGCCAGACGATCGAGTCTCCGCGGATCGAGTCACCGACCAAGCTCATGACCGTGGGCAGCGCCCGTCCGATGGAGGACGCAGCGCGCATCGCCTACGCAGAACTGGTCGATTGGATCGCCGCCGACCATGGGTTCGAGCGCCTGGACGCATACCAGTTGCTCACCCAGCTCGGCGAGCTGTACGTCGGCAACATGGTCGACACCAACTACTCGCTGGTGGCCGGAATCGCCAAAGAGCATCTGACCGAGGCCGGCTGAGACCGCGCCACGGCGCGCGGCCGAGACGGTTACCGATGATCATCACCCGGCGCAACGGCACGCTGTTCCTCATCGACCAGCACGAGCACGCCCGCTTGGCCGGCGACCTTTGCGATCGCTGGGGCAATGAGCGCTTCGACGCGCCGCGTCCGGCGGCAGCGATGCGCCTGGCCAGCGACCTGCACGACGAGGGCTGGAGACAACTCGACGGCGAACCACGCTTCAATGGCCAGGCCGCTCGTCCGATGCACTTCCTGGAGATCGGTCAGGATGAGCACGTCGCCATCTACGGGGACGGTGTCGAGGCTGCCGGGCGCCACGACCCGTATGCCGGACTGCTGGTCTCCATGCATTGGACCGGGCTCTATCGCGCCCGTTGGGGGCTGCAGAGCGGGGGCGTCTTCATCGCGGAGGACTCCCCGGTCGCGCAGCTGCAAAACGACACGGTCGAGGCCGAGGAGCGGCGCTGGATCGAGCTCAAGCGCGCTCTTGTCCAAGGACGGCGCCGCAGCGACTTCGAGATTGGGCTGTGGCACAACTACGAGCTGCTGCAGACCTACGATGTCATGTCCCTCTACGTGTGCACGGCTCCGCTCGAGCCGTCGACCAACGGCGCCGAGCCGACCCAAGTCGTGTCCACCCTGAAGTCGATCGATCAGGAGCCCGGCCCACGCACCATCGAGACCGTGCCCTGCCGGCCCGCCGGCGAGCGCGTCGACATCCTGCTCACCGCGACCGCGCCGGGAGTGGTAATCGTCGACCCCTATCCCTTCGATGAGGATGGCGTCCGTGTCGAGCTCAGCGGCCGCGTGATCCCGGACCGTCGCTACGGCTCGGCCGCCGAGGTAGCCGCGGCGACGGCGACCTCCGCGACGCAGAAGATCGAGTGTGAGTTCAGGCGCGCGTGATGCGACCGGGGGGTCGTTAGGATCACGCGAGGCAGGCGCCTCGCCCGCCGATCAAGGCATCCAGCGCCCGGAGGACACACCGATGAATGACGAGCTGTTCGAGACCGGACTGGCGATTCGCCGCGAGGTGCTCGGCGCCGAGTACGTCGACGCCAATCTGAGCACGGCCGACGATTTCAACCGCGACTTCCAGCGCATCGTCACCGAGTACTGCTGGGGCGCCGCCTGGGGCCGTGACGCGCTCACCCGACGCGACCGGAGCCTGCTCAACCTGGCGATGCTCGGGGCGCTGAACCGCCCGGCGGAGCTCAAGGTCCACCTTCGAGGGGCGCTCACCAACGGGTGCACTCGGGAGGAGATCGCGGATACGCTGATCCAACTGACGATCTACGCCGGCGTGCCCGCCGGTGTGGAGGCGTTCCGCATCGCCCGTGCCGTGTTCACCGAAGTCGACGCCGGCAGCGACGGCGATGGCAGCGGCGCATAGCGGTTCAGGCCGCGCTCCCCGGCGGGACGGTCAGCGCCAGCAGCGTCTCCACGTCGGATAGCTCATCGAACCGCTCCACCGCCTCGGCGAGCGCGGTGAGCTGTCCCTCGTCCGCCAGCGTTCGGCGCGCGTTGAGATCGAACTTCAGCGCGAGCTCGTCAAGGCTGAGGGGGCGCTGGGGGCCGCCGCGGTTGGCGAGCACGCGGACCTCGCGAGGTTCGCCGCCGCGCGTTCGCACGCGGACGACCGCCGGCAGCTGATCGGGAAAGATCGCTTCGCAGTCGGCATCGGCCACGCAGCGCACCCGCGCAGCGAGCGCGAGACGATCCTGGTCGCGGATCTTGGCCTCGGTGAAGTCCTCGAGGTGGACGCCCAGTCCACCGCCGCCGCACATCGCCGCCGCGAATACGAACGGCCCGCTGAACCGGGCCGCGTAACCGCTCGGTGGGCGCGCCTTCTCGGCGGCCGGCTCGGCGATCGTGCGCAGCGTCGGTCCCGCGACCCCGACCTCGACGTCTTGAAGGTCGTCCGCTCGCAGTCCCTGCGCGCGCAGCTCGAGCGCCGCGTCGATCGCGGCGTGGGTGAAGTGGTTGGTCGGGTAGGGCTTGAAGTGCATCTGCAGGATCTCCCAGCGCTCGCCCAGCCCGCCGGTGAGAGCACCCGGTTCGGCGGTTTCGCCGCAGAATGCCTGCAGCCATCCGAAGCGCCCCTCGAGCGCCGTCGGGGGCCCGGTCAGCCCGCCGGCGGCGAGCTCGGCGGCGGCCACGCCGCCGTGCGCCGCCCAGCCGCAGTGCAGCGGCTTGACCGAGCCGCCGGTCCGGTTGGCCTCGAGGATGCCGGCGCCCATACTGGCGGCGATCGCCATGGCGTGCGCAAGCCCGTCGCGGTCGAGCCCGAGCAGGATCCCGGCCGCGGCTGCCGAGGCGATCGCGCCGCAGATCGACGTCGCATGCAGGCCGCGCTCGAAGAACACCGAGCTGCGTTCGCGAGCGTTGTAGCCGGTCATCCCGAGGCGCACGCAGATTTCGTCGCCGATCGCTATTGCATGTAGAAGATCAGCCCCGTTGCGTCCGGCCGCCTGCGCGGCGGCGAGCGCGGCCGGCACGACCGAGGCGCTCGGATGCAGGATCGACGGCAGGTGCGTATCGTCGAAGTCGAGCGCGTGGGCGAGGGTGCCGTTGTAGAGCGCCGCGCCGTTGGCCGGATAGCGACCGGCGCGTCCGATCAGCTGGCATTCGCCGCGACCACCCCAGCGATCGATGACGCTGGCTACCACCCCCGGCGGGTCGCTGCCGCCGGCCGCGAGGGCCACCCCGAGCAGGTCACCGAGGCGCCGGCGCACGTCGGTGTGGATCGGGCCGGCGCAGGGCTCCGCGAGGGGCGCGGCCGCGAACGCCGCCAGCCGCTGCACGAGCGTCGCGCTCACGACGCGACGAGCGCCAGCGGGCGCACCGGCGAGCCGGTGGCTCCGACGAGGCGCAGCGGCGCGAGCACGAGTCCGAAGCGGTAAATACCTTCGCTGGCGAGGGACTCGAGGTTGAGCATCTCGATGATCGGGATCCCGTACTCGACGAGCAGGATGCCGTGCACAGGCAACCGTCGATGTCCCTCCCCCCGGGGGATCCGCTCATAGGCAAGCGTGTCCGACCCCGTGGCTCGCGCGCCGCGCCCCGCCAGCCAGCGCGCTCCGGACGGATCGACACCCGGCACCCCGCTGCGCAGGCCCACGAACGCCTCGGAGTCTCCGTAGTGGCGAGCCCAGCCGGTGCGCACGAGCGCGACATCGCCATCGCGCAGGGTCAGCCCGGCGAGACGCTCGGCGGCTTGGAGCTGGTCGGCGTCGATCCCGTGGCCTCCCTCGAGCACATCGACGCCGGCTGCGGCGGCCAAGTCGAGCAGGACGCCGGCGCCGACCAGAGGCTCGAGGGTCTCGACGCCATGGCTGGAGAAGCTACCGCCGGTCTGAGCCTCCGCCGCGTCGATCCCGCCGTGGAGGCGGCCATCGGCGGACACGTGGGCCAGAGCATCGATGTGCGTCCCGGTGTGGGAGCCCATCACCAGCAGGTCGCCGGCAGCTGAGCCGCCGTCCTCGCGCACGACGTCGCCGTGGCGACGATGCAGCACGGCGCGATAGCCGGGGTGGCTCGGGGAGGCCGGCATCCCGTCATACAGCGGCTGGCCGAGGTCATAGACTCGTGCCGCGCTCAGTGCGGCGGCTAGATCGGTCAAGACCGACCTCCAGCGTGAGCGGCGAACGGGCTGGCGACACGCCCGACGGGCCCCGCCCCGAGTGCGGCATTGATCTCGGCGGCCGCCGAGGAGACGAGCGGGACCAGGAGCGCACAGGTGGTCTCGTCGAAGCGGGCCACGGGTCCACACACGCTGATTGCCGCCACCACATCGCCGTGAGGACCGAACACCGGGGCCGCCACGCTGGCCGCACCGTCCTGGCGCTCGCCACGTGACAAGGCCACGCCGTCACGTGAGATCTGTGCAAGCTCCCGGCGCAGGACCGCGGGATCCACGATCGTCCGCGGCGTGAGCGGTTCGAGCTCCTGCCCCAGGACCCATCCGCGAAAGTCGTCGGGCGCGGCAGCGAGTATCGCCTTGCCGGTGGCCCCGGCGTGCAACGGGAAACGGCGGCCCAGCTGCACCTCCATGCGGATCTGCTGGGGGCTGACGACCTGGTCGAGATAGACGCGCCCGTAGTCGGCGAGCACCGACAGGGTCGCGGTCTCGGCGGTTCGGGCCTGCAGCGAGTGCAGGATGGGCATCGCCACGGTGCGCACGTCGAGCTCGCGTAGTGCAGCCGCACCCAGTCCCGCCGCGGCGGCTCCCAGCCGGTAGGTGCCGTCTGGGGCCGGCGCCACGAAGCCTCGATTGCCGAGCGAGCGCAGGATGCGGTGAACGACCGCCTTGCTCAGGCGCAGCCGGCGGGCGATCTCGCTCACGCGCGCGCGCGGGTGATCATCGGAGACCGCGAGCAGCACGTCCGCCACGCGCTCGGCGCTTTGGGTGCCGCCCACGGCGCGGATGCCGGTGCGATTCAGTGAGAGCGTTTCGCTGATAGGAACGGGGGACGAAATATTTCCGCTCAACTGCGACCGGTGAGCTTGACCTTGCTGACCTTACTGCAGTAGCGTCGGGTGTCAAGGCGATGCGGAGTCGATGGCTCGGCGTTCCGCTGATCGGAATGACCTCTCCCGCCAGTCAGCACACGCGCTCCCACGACCTCCTGATACGGGGCGGACAGGTTCTGCTCGGCCGCAGGGGCACCGCGGCCGTCGACGTCGCCATCCAGGACGGCCGCATCGCTGCCCTGGGCCAGGACCTGGGTGACGCGCGCGAAGTCATCGACGCGGGCGGCCGGCCGGTGCTGCCCGGTGCCGTGGACGCCCACTGCCACCTCGGTATTTATCGCAGCCTCGCAGAGGACGCGGAGAGCGAGACGCTGTCGTCGCTGCGCGGGGGCGTGACGACGGTCATCAGCTACTTCCGCACCGGCAGCCATTACCTCAACCGCACCGGGGCCTACGAGCAGGTCTTCCCCGAGGTCCTCGAAACGATCGCCGGTCGCGCGCACACCGATTACGCCTTTCACCTCGCGCCGATGACCGCGGATCAGGTCGGCGAGATCCCGACGCTCGTCGACGCCTACGGAATCAACTCGTTCAAGTACTACATGTTCTACAAGGGACTGGACCTCTCTGGAGTCGGGGATGCCAGCCAGGAGCGCATGTCCGAGAACTACGACCTCGGGCACCTGTACGCGATCATGGAGGCATTGGCCGACGTTGCGGCCCGCCCCGACCCGCGCCGGCGCTCCCTCTCCATTCACGCCGAGCAGCCCGAGCTGATCCGCCTGTTCATGGAGCGCGTCCGCACGGCCGGTGAGCTCAGTGGCCTGGAGGCCTACAGCGCCGCGCGGCCAACGCTGACCGAGCGAGTGGCGATCGCCGAGGCGGGCACGCTGGCGACGGCGACGGGATGTCCGATCAATCTGCTCCACCTGTCCAGCGCGGAGGCGCTCGACGCCGGGATCGAACTGCGTCGCGCGCGCCCGCAGCTCGATGTTCGACTGGAGACGACGGCACACCATCTCGCCCTCAGCTACGAGAGCTACGACGATCAGCGCGGCAAGGTCAACCCGCCGATCCGCTCCGAGGCCGACCGGGAGGCGTTGTGGGAAGGCCTGCTCGCCGGACACATCGACTGGGTGGTCTCCGATCATGCCTGCTGTTCGGAGTCGCTCAAGGAGGGCGACATGTGGGCGGCGCAGCCGGGATTCGGCGGCTCGGCGATCCTGTATCCGTATCTGCTCACCGAGGGAGCACGCCGCGGACTGCCGCTGTGGCGTGTGGCCGAGCTCCTCGCCACCAACCCGGCGCGGGCGTTTGGACTGACGCCGCGCAAAGGGCAGATCGCTGTCGGCGCCGACGCGGACCTGGTGATCGTCGACGTCGACACGGTGAGAACCGTGACCCCGGAGCTGCTGCTCTCGGCACAGGAGTACACCCCGTTCGCCGGCATGAAGCTCACCGGCTGGCCGGCGACCACACTGCTGCGCGGCGAGGTGGTCCTGCGCGACGGGGCGCCGGTGACCGGCCCCACCGGGCGCTACGTCAACGCCACCGGCGCGTGAGCCGACCCACCGTTCGACGGGGGATCACCTCTGCACCGACCGACCGGACGCTCAGGCCAGAAAGTACGCGCGGTTGAGGGGCAGGTCCCCGACAGGGGCGAGAACCGCGGGCTCGCCGTTGATCCGCACCTCGCGCCGCTCGCCGTCGACGACCACGTCGGGGGTGGCTCCGTTGCGCACGAGATCGCCCTTGACCACGGTCCGAGTCCCCCGCACGACGCCGATCGGGCCCGACCAGCGCGAGGACATCGCATCGTGGGCACGAGCGGCCACGAACACGGCCGACAGTCGCTGGGGCGCGGCGCCCAGGCTGCCCCACAGGCCGCCCTGGATCACGGGCTCGCAAGTGCGCGTGGAGCCGCTGCCCGACCCCAGCTGCCCCCAGCACCGGGAAGCCGCCCTTGAGCAACAGCTGTGGGTTGGCAGCAAAGAAGGCGGGGTGCCAGAGCACGAGATCGGCCAGCCTGCCGGGCGCCAGCGAGCCGACGTCATGCGCGATGCCGTGGACCAGAGCGGGATTGATGGTGATCTTGGCGAGGTAGCGCAGGATGCGTTCGTTCGTTCGCGTCGCGTCCGCCGGCCGGCGCGGCACGCTGCATGACGTGAGCCAGCTGCCAGATGCGGCGGGTCACCTCACCGACACGGCCCATTCCCATCGAGTCCGAGCTCATCACGCTGATCGCCCCGAGATCGTGCAGCAGCGATTCGGCGGCGATCGTCCAGGCGCGGATGCGGCCGTGGGCCGCGCGCCCGTCGTTGGGAAGCAGCGGACTCAGCCGGTGCACGGTCCGGATCATCGGCTCGTGCTCGGCCAGGACGTTCTCGCCGTAGGGGACCGTCGGCGTCGTCGACGACGGCAGGATGTGCTGATGGGCCACAACCTCGAGCAGGTTCACCGGCCCACCGCCGCACCCCTCAACGTGGTAGGCGTGGACCGCCCGGCCGTCGATCGCCGCCAGCGTCTCCTCGAGCGTTGCCGATTCGCCCAGGCCGTCGGCGTGCAGTGCGACCTGGATGTCCCACCGCTCGGCCGCGGCAAGTGCGGCCTCCAGTACGCGCGGCGACGCGCCAAGGTCCTCGTGGACCTTCAACGCGCCGGCGCCGAGGCCGATCAGCTCGTCGAGAAAAGTCGGGCTTTCGGTGCTGGCCCTGACGATCGGGAGAAGGTTGAGGGGGACGTCGGCCCAGGCCGCCAGCACCGCGCTGAGGTTGCCGCTCTGGTTGATGCCAACGTCGAAGGCGCCCGAATAGCTCATGGCGGCCACGGTGGTGGTGCCCCCGCGCGCGCGGCGGCAACGAGCTGGCGCCCGATCAGGTGCACGTGGGAATCGATCGCGCCCGGGGTTGCGATCAGCCCTTCTCCCGGCACCACCCCGGTGGCGGCGCTGATCGGAACCGAGACCCCCCGTCGGCGCGCGGGTCCCCTGCCCGGCCGATTGCCACCACCCGACCCCCGCGGATCCCGATCGAGGTCTTTCGCACCCCGAGCACGGGGTCCGGCAGCACGACATTGGTCACGCACAGGTCAAGGGCCTGCTCGAGCTCCACGTCGCCGGCGATGAGCTGCCCCTCGCGCACCGTCTTGCCCATGCCGACGAGCGGCTCTGAACCCGGCAGGTTGTCGTCCGCCTCGACGGTGAGCAGCAGATCGGTGTCGGCGAGACGCACTGGTCGCCGGCGGTCGGGCCGTACAGCGACGCGTAGTCCTCCCGGCTCAGGTCCACGTCAGCTCCACCGCGACCGTCTCTCCGGCCGGAATTGACACGCTCGCCCCCGCCGGTAGGCGGGGCCGAGTCCACCCGAGCCCGTCACGGTCGAACCCGAGTGCCTCGCTCGCCTCTCGCACCGCAAAGTGCGACGTCAGGTAGGCGTCGACGCGCCCGCGGTTGGTGACCAGCACGGTGCGATGGCGCCCGGGGCGCGCGGTGGGCACCGGGACGGGCCCCGGGATGATCTCCCCGGGACGTCCGCGGCGGCCCTCACGGCTCAATCGGCCACCAGCCTTTCGAGCGCCACGAGCCGGCTGCCGTCGCCGAAGCTCGCCTCGACCTGCAGCGGCCCCTGGAGCAGATCGGCCACCCCGGCCTCTAGCTGCTCGCGGCGCAGCAGCCCGTGCACGGCCGCGTGCACATCGGCGTAGCTCGCTCCTGCTCTGGCCCGCTCCATCACGATGTCGCTGCCGAGCGCTACGCAATCAGGGTGGCTGAGCGGGATCCCCTCGCGCAGGCGTCGCCGGGCGAGCTCCGCCGCGGTGAACAGGAGCAGCCGCTCGACCTCCCGCGGTGAGAGCTGCATCAGGCCGCCACCGTCGCCCCGACCGTCAGATGCTCGCCGTCGCCTGGGCTCCCCGTGACCTCGCCCTCGGCGAAGACCAGTTTCCCCCGCAGAACGGTGTACTGGGGAAAGACGCGCAGCTCCATGCCCTCGAACGGCGACCATTTCTCCTGATCGTGGTACTCGAGCTCGCGGGCATCGAGCACGCGCCGGCCATCGGTTTGCACGATGGCGAGGTCGGCGTCGGCGCCGATGGCGATCTCACCCTTCCGTGGGTGCAGGCCGAACAGCTTCGCCGGGGTCGTGGAGACCAGCTCGACCACACGGGTGATCGGGATGTCGTGCTCGTGCACGGCCTGCGTGGCGAACACGGGGAAGAACAGTTGCACCCCGTTGCCGGCGCCCGGCGACTGGGCCCAGATGTCGTTGGCGACGGTCTTGGGCAGCGGGGCGTGGTCGCTGGCGACGGTGTGGATGTGGCCCTCGCGCAACAGGCGCCACAGCCACTCCACCGAGGCACGCTCGCGTGTGGGCGGGTTCCACTTCAGGCGGATGTCCTTGAGGGCATCCTCCTTGGTGGTGCACAGGTAGTGGTGGCAGGTCTCCACCCAGACATCGGCGCCGCGGCGACGCGCAGCGGCGATCGCCTCAACGGTCTGAGGGGAGCTCGCGTGTGCGATCACGGCACGCGCGCCCGTCACCTCGGCGATGAGTGCGACGTTCTGGGCGGCAGCCACTTCGCTGTACCAGGGGCGAGCATCGTCCCACGCGGCGATGTCGAGGCGGCCCTCGCCAGTCAGCCGGGCGGTCTCCCAGTCGACGATCGGAGCGTGCTCGCAATGGATCGTCGTCGTGCGCCCCAGGGCGGCGGCTCGACGCAGCGCATCGAGCAACTGGCCGTCGTCGACGCCCGGATACATCCCGGGGGGTGCGACTCCCCCGGTGAACAGCTTGAACGCCGCCACCCCGAGTTCGGCCATCGCCGTCATCTCATCGGGGTTGTCCGCCAGATAGCCGCCGAAGCTGGCGTAATCGACATAGCACGCCCCTTTGATCGCCTCGAGCTTGGTACGCAGCGTCTCGGCAGTCAGGCTGGGCGGCTTGTCGAGCGGCATGTCCACCACGGTGGTGACACCGCCCTGGACGGCGCCGCGCGACGCGTTCTCGTAGGTCTCCCAGCCATAGCCATGGAAGCAGTGAAAGTGCTCGTCGATGACTCCGGGTATCACCAGCAGTCCGGTCGCGTCGACGGTCTCGGCCGCGTCAATCGGTCCGTCGGTGAGAAGGCTGATGCGTCCGTCGCGCACGCCGAGGTTGATTTTCACGACGTCTCCGCCGACGACTGCGTCGCCATTTACGATGGCCAGATCCTGTTGAGTCACGCTCGCCTCCTGGGCATGGGGTCCCCGCCGGGGACCAGATCGATGGTCTTCCCGGCGCAGAACGCGAGCACGGCGTCGGTGAGGCCGGAAAACTGGCTCTCCAACGTGCCCGCGCTGAGCCAGGAGATGTGGGGAGTCACGATCAGGTTGGGCACCCGCCCAAGGGCGCGGGCGCGCTGCGGCTCGCCGGCGACCACGTCCAGGCACGCCCCGCCGAGGTGGCCGCTGCGCAGCAGTTCGCACACGGCATCGGTGTCGAGCACCTCGCCGCGCGCGGTGTTGACGAGCCAGGCGCCGGGGCGCATGTGCCCCAGGCGCCGAGCGTCGGGCAGTCCCCGCGTGTCGTCGTTGAGTGCGACGTTCACCGAGACCACATCGGAGCTCTCCAGCAGCTCATCGAGCTCGGCGTGCCTGACACCGAGCACCTCAACGCGCCGGCGCGACCAGGCGAGCACGCGCATGCCGAGAGCGCTCCCGAGCTCCGCCACGCGGCGTCCGATGCGTCCGAGGCCGATCACCCCGAGCGTCTGGCCGGCGAGGTCGCCGCCGCTGAAGGCGGTGAAGTCCCAGGCTCCGGTGCGGGCGCTCGAAGCCGCCTCGGCGAGTCGGCGGCGCGCCATCAGCAACACCCCGATCGTGTACTCCGTCACCGCGGTGGTGGGTGCGTCCGGGACGGCCGCCACCGCGATGCCAAGCCGCGCGGCGGCGGCCACGTCGATGTGCGAGTACCCCGCGGTGCGAGTCGCGACGAGCGTCACGTCCGGCAGCTGCTCGAGCACCTCCGCGCCGATCGCGGTGTAGGTGTAAAGCGTGACGAGCACGGTCGCCCCGCTGGCCCGCCTCACGATCTCCCGTGGACCGGGGGCTCCGGAGGTGATGTCGGTGGGGACCGCTGAGCTCAGGCCGGCCAGCCGGGGCTCGTCGCCCGGCTGACTGTCGACCACCGCTACGCGGTGCTCGCCGGGCGGGCTCACGTCTTCTTGCCCGGGTTGAGCAGATCCTTGGGATCCAGCGCTGCCTTGACGGCCGCGTGCATCCGCGCCGCCGTCGGCCCCAGCTGGCGCTCCAAACGGCCGCGTTTTAACCAGCCGATGCCGTGCTCGCCGGACCCCGTGCCGCCCAGCGCCAGCGCGAGCTCGCACAGCTCGTCGGCGCAGCGGTGCGCGCGCTCCAGCTGCTCCGCGTCTCCGGGCACCAACAGAAAACACCCGTGCACGTTGCCGTCGCCGGCATGACCCAGGCTGCACGCGGGGAGGCCGTGGCGCGCGCCGATGCTCGCCACTCCGGCGACGATGTCGCCAAGGTGATCCGGGGGGACCGCGACATCCTCGCTCACCCGTCCCCCGGTCACCGCGGTGACAGCCGGCCCCATTGCGCCGCGCCAGCGCCACAGGTCACGCTCGCCGCGACTGTCCTCGGGGCAGAACACGTGCACGGCATCGTCGGCCAGCAGCTCGAGCGCCTCGCTGCGCGCCCGTGACGCTTCGGCCTCGGAGCCGTCAACTTCAAGCAGGACGAGAAAGCGCGCGCCCGGGGGCAGCGAGCTCGGAAAGCCACCGCGCGAGGCGTCCAACACGCCCTCGTCGGCGTATTCCAATGCGGCCGGCTCCAGCCCGGTGCCGACGACCTGCCCGATCGCCGCGCAGCCGGAGGCCGCGTCGGCGTAGAAGGCGGCCACCGACCGTGAGCTCTCGGGGGCCGGGACGAACCGCAGCCACACCGCTGTGATGATGCCGAGCGTTCCCTCCGAGCCCACGAGCAGGCCGCGCAGGTCATACCCGGCGACATCCTTGCGCGCCGCGCCGCCAACCCGGATCAGTTCGCCGGGCGCCACCGCCGCCTCCAGACCCGTGACCCAGCGGCCCGTGACACCGTACTTGAACGCCCGCGGGCCGCCGGCGTTGGTGGCGACGTTGCCGCCGATCTGTGACTGCTCCGCTGCTCCGGGGTTGGGGGCGAACAGAAGGCCGCTCTCTCGCGCGAGCCGGCTGACGTTGGCCGTCGTCAGGCCGGCCTCGACCTCCGCCCGCCACCACTGCGCCGACAGCGAGCGCACCCGCGTGAGCCGCTCGAGGGCAACCACCACGCCGCCCTCCACCGGCACCGCGCCGCCGGCGTACCCGGTTCCGCCGCCCCGGGGGACGATCGGCAGATCGTGCTCGTAGCAGAAGGCGAGCACACGACGTACTTCCTCGGCGTCGCCGGGCCGCACGATGGCATCGGCCACGCCCCGCAGGCCGAGAATGTCGTGGGTCGCGTCCTGGCCGTAGGGAGCCGTGTCGCCGTCGAGCACGTTGTGCTCGCCCACGATTGCGGCGAGGTCGCGGGTGAGCGATGCGACGCGCATCAGCCCCGCTCCGGCAACGCCTGCCACCGTGCCCTAGGCGCCGGCTCCGACCGCCACGAACGGCCCGGCCCGGTGCACGAGCCCTGGCAGCTCACGGCCGAGTACAGCTCCGAGCCACTCCGACGCCGCGATGAGCCCGTCCAGGTCCACCCCGGTGTCGACGCCCTCGCCGTCGAGCAGGTACAGGAGATCCTCGGTGGCGATGTTGCCGGTCGCCCGCGGTGCGAATGGACAGCCTCCGAGACCGCCGATCGAGGCATCGAAAATCGTCGCGCCGTGCTCGATCCCCGTCAACGCGTTCGCGTAACCGGTGTTGCGAGTGTTGTGCAGGTGCAGCCCGACCGGCCGCCCGGCGGCCTGGCGAAGGGCGTCGGGCAGCAGGCGGCGTACCTGCGCCGGCACGCCGACCCCGATCGTGTCCGCGAGCATGATCTCGTCGGCCTCGGCCGCCACCATGCGGGCCACGTGCTCGCCCACCACTCCCGGATCGACGGCACCCTCAAACGGACAGCCGAAGGCGGCGCCGAGTGTCACCGTGGCACGCAGCCCGGCGCCATGGGCCTGCGTGACCATCATCTCGGCTGTCTCGGCGGCCTCGGACAATGTCATCGCCTGATTGCGCTGCGCGAACGTGTCGCTCAGCGGATAGGCGAGATGAACCTCGTCGGCACCGGCCGCCAACGCTCGCTGCAGCCCGCGGGCATTGAGCGCGAGCGCGCCGTAAACGACGTTCGGGTGTCGCTTGAGACCCGCCAGGACCTCCTCCACGCCGGCCATCTGCGGCACGCGGGCGGGGTTCACGAAGCTCCCGACCTCGATTCTCGGCAAGCCCGTGGCCGACAGACGGTCGCACAGCTCGGCTCGCGTCTCGGGCGAGAGGATCTCTCGATCGTTCTGGAGGCCGTCGCGCGGGCCGACGTCGCAGAGCGTCACGTACATGGTCAGCTCGCCTCAGCCGGCGCCAGCGTCGTCGCGGCGCGGCTCTCGGCGGCCATCCAGGCGTCGAAGTCTCGCCGTTCGTCGGCGATCCGCTGAGCCAGCTCGGCCTTGGGCGGCACCGGGCCGAAGTCGAACTCGTCGACCTGGCCTCGGCCGGATCGGCCCTGCTCACGAGCGGCGGCCGTACCGCCGGAGTCGATCTCGCCGGTTCGCGATACGACGACACCGTATTCCGTGCGCGCCGCGTCGACGCTCACCAGCCCCGCCTTCACGTCGGTTGCCACCCGCTCGGGCTCTCGGGTCAACGGGTCACCCAGGCCTCCTGCCCCCGCGGTGCAGAACACGAGCCGATCGCCGCGATAGACCGGCACGTTCTCGACCTTGGACGGGAGGGCGACCTCGGAATTGTCGGCGACGCGGACCAGCGTCTTGGTCGACGGCGCGCCGTGACGGCCACCCTGAAACCCCCACGGATACGTCTGCGCACGATCGTCCTGGTAGGAGACGAACCCGTCGGCCAGGAACTCGTAGATCTTGGCGACACCGTGTCCGCCACGGTGATAGCCGGCACCACCGGAGTCGATGCGGGTCTCGTAGCGCTGGACCCGCAGTGGGTAGTACTTCTCCAGGTACTCGGTCGGCACGGCCTTGAAGAGCGGCCACCACGAGTGACCGTCGAGCCCGTCGGCAAACGGCCGCGCCGGAATACCGCCGTAGAGGATCTCGAGGATCTGGTAGGGGCTGCCGTCGTCACCGACGCCCGAATACACGAAGTTGGGGCTGGTCCCGTAGCCGCCCGTGACCGCGAACTGCTCCAGCGCCTTGGAGAACACGGCGTCGACCACGTCGAACTGGCGGGCCATCAGGCTGAGCCGGTTGCCCAGCGGAGCCGGGAAGCGCGGGCGCAGCGCGCAGCCGTCCGGGATGGTCACGTCGATCAGGTCGTAGTAGCCGTCGTTGAAGACGAGGTCGGGGGCGAACGCCATGATCAAGAAGACGCCTACGAACATCTTGAACATCTCGATGTTCAGCAGGAAGTTGACCGATCCCGGGACCTGAGGGTCGGTGCCGGTCCAGTCGACGTACAACCGGCCGCCGTCGCGCCACATCGCCAGCTTGAGCTTGATCGGTCCGTTGCCGAGGCCGTCGTCGTCGGCGTGGTCCTCGAACTCGAACCGCTCGCCATCGGGCAGGTGGGTGCGAATCAGCTCGATCAGGCCGCGCCGGGTGCGATCGAGGATCGCGTCACAGGCCTCCAGGTAGGTGTCGCGCCCGAAGCGGTCGCAGAGCTCGATCACGCGGGCCGCGCCGGCCGCGGTACCCGCGGCGATCGCCTTGATGTCAGCCTCGACCTGCTTGGGCATGCGGGTGTTATGGCAGAACAGCGCCAGCAGCTCCTCGTTGAGCTTGCCGCCGTCATACAACTTCAGCGGCGGCATCCGCGTGCCCTCGTAGTAGATGCTGCGGGCGGTGATCGGCATCGAGCCGGCCGCGGTCCCGCCCACGTCCATCAGGTTGCCCCACTGAGACGCGTAGCCGACGAGCTTGTCCTGATGGAAGATCGGACGGAGGATCAGGAAGTCCGGCGTGTGCGAGATCGAGCCCTCGCACATGTAGGGGTCATTGAGCGCGATCACGTCGCCATCGCGCAGATCTGACACCGCGTACGGGGAGTGGTCGAGAATCGTGTTGATCGTGCTGCCGAACTGTCCGATCACCATCCGTCCGTGGCGATCGGCGATCAGCGGAAACTGGTCGGACTGCTCGCGGATCACCGGGCTCACCGCGGTTGTCTCGAGCACGCGGTCCATCTCGTAGCGCGTGTTGGAAAGCGTGTTCTCGATGATGTCGAGCGTGATCGGGTCGATGTCGTGCTCGCGCACGAAGTCAGGGAGCTGCTGTTCGGTGACGCCCATCGTCAGTTGCCCTCCAGCTTGCGGATGATGATGTTCCCGTAGCCATCGATCGTGCCTCCGTAGCCCGGCTCGATCACCGTTGTGGTGTCCTGCTGCTCGACGACCGCCGGGCCGGACACGAGCTGCCCCGGCTCCAGCTTGGTGCGATCGTAGATCTGACTCGACCGCCATTCACCGTCGAAGAACACCTCCTCAGTACGCGCCGGCCCCGGCGCCTGGCGCCCACCGGGCTGGTCCTCGGTCACCACGTCGTCGGCTCCCGCGCCCGAGCCGACCACGCGTACAGTCGCGATCTCGATCGGCGCGTCCAGGTCGAAGCCGTAGCGCCGGCGGTGCTCGGACTCGAAACGTTCGCGTACGATCGCGACGTACCCGTCGTCGACCTCGTCGAGCTCGAGCGGACACGGCAGCTGGATGTCCTGCATGTAGTAGCGGCAGTCGGCGAAGAAGGTGAACGCCTGCTGGTCGCCGGTGACGCCCTCGCGCTCCAGCCACTCGGCGGCCTCGGCGCGCAATTCGGTCAGTGCCTCGCGAAGGCTCAGCGCCGGTGTGTCCTCGGCGATCCTGAGATAGGTGCGCGCGAACTCGTTCTGCACCTCGGCGACGAGAAAGCCGAACGCGCTCAGGACCCCCGGGGTGGCGGGAATCACGATCGGGTCGGCGTGGATCAGGCGCCCCAGCGCGTTGGCGTGCATCGGTCCCGCGCCGCCGAAGGCCAGGAGACCGAATTCCCGTGGGTCGAAGCCGCGTTCGATGCTCACCACCCGCAGCGCTGCGTGCATGTTCTCGTTGGCGATATCGATGATCGCCTGCGCCGCCTTGGTCACGTCGACGCCGAGCCCGTCGGCGATCGTCTGCACCGCGGCGCGGGCCGCATCCTCGTCGATTGCCAGGGAGCCGGCAAGCTTGGTGCCCGGCGGGATCCGGTGCAGCACCACGTTTGCGTCGGTCACCGTCGGCTGTTCTCCGCCGCGCCCGTAGGCCGCCGGGCCGGGCTCGGCGCCCGCGCTCTGGGGACCGACGCGCAGCGACCCGACCGGCGTCAGATACGCGATCGATCCGCCCCCGGCGCCGACGCTGTGCACGTCGACGCCTCGCGACTGGAACTGGTAGTAGCCCAGCTCCGCGTCGCGGCGGATCGTGACCGAGCCGTCCACGCAGACCGAGACATCGGTCGACGTTCCGCCGACGTCGAGCGTCAGCACGTTGGGGGCGCCGATCCGCCGCGCCAGCCAGGCCGCGCCCACCACGCCCCCCGACGGACCCGAGAAGGCCGTGTCCACCGGGCGCTCCTTGGTTGCCAAGGTACTCATCGTGCCGCCGTCGGAGCGGACCACGTTCAGGCGGCCGGAAAAGCCGTCGTCGCCGAGCAGCCGCTCCAGCCCATCGACGTACCTGATCACCTGCGGCTGGACATACGCGTTGAGGACGGCGGTCAGGGTGCGCTCGTACTCGCGATACTCGGACATCAGATCCGAAGAGATCGAGACCGGCAGGTCGGGATGCGAGGCTCGCGCAATATCACGAGCGCGGCGCTCGTGATCGGGGTTGATGTAGGAGTTCAGCAGCCCGATCGTCACCGACTGCACACCGTCGGCGACCAGCTCGTCGATCGCCGAGCGGACGGCCGCCTCGTCCAGCGGCTCGACCTCGGAGCCGCCCGCCGCTATCCGCCCGCCGATACCACGCGTGTGCCACAGGGGCGCCAGCGGCGGGGGCTTGATCATCCCCATCCACCCGTACAGCGGTCCGGGGGTCCACGCACGCGCCAAATGCAGGATCTGCTCGTTGCCGACCGTCGTCAGCAGGCCGCACGGAGCCCCCTTGCTCTCCAGGATCAGGTTCGTGACGACGGTCGAGCCGTGCAAGATCAGGTCCAAGCTCTGCGGTGAGGCCCCGGTTCGCCGGCACGCCTCGCGAACTCCCTCCAGCACCCCGATCGACTGATCGCCCGGGGTGGAGAGCACCTTCACCAGTGTCACGTCACCCGACGAGGTGTCCTGCATCTGCACGTCGGTGAAGGTGCCACCGACATCGACGCCCAAGCGATATCCCATCAGTGTCTCCTCCAGCAGATCGGCTCTGAGCGGGGCGCCACTCACACCACCCCGTCGGCACGCAGCTCCGCGAGCCGGGTCTCGTCGACGCCGAGCTCGCCAAGCACGGTCTGAGTGTCGGCGCCCACCGTCCAGCGAGCGGGTTGACGCACGCGTCCCGGAGTGCGAGTGAGCTGCGGCACGACGCCGGGAGCGGTGATCTTGCCGTGAACCTCGTCCTCGTACTCGATCAGCAAACCGCGCTCCCTGAAGTAGGGATCGTTGTACACGTCGGCGGCGTCGTAAACGGGTGCGCACACTACACCAGCCTCGTTAACGAGCTGATCGAGCTCGGCCGCGGTGTGCTGCACCGCCCACGCGCCGATCAGCTCATCGAGCAGATCCTCGTTCTCGCCCCGGGCGTGATGGGAGGAGAAGCGCTCGTCCTCGCCCAGCTCCGGACGCCCGATCAGCGCCGCGAGCCGACGCCACAGCGTGTCGTGATTGGCGGCGATCACGACCCACTTGCCGTCCTTTGACTGATAGACGTTGCTCGGGGCGATCCGCGGCAGGCGCGGGCCGGTCGGCTCGCGCACGGTTCCCGTCTTCTCGTACTCGAGCACCGCGGACTCCGTCATCGCCAGGCACGCGTCCGTGATCGAGGCGTCGATCACCTGCCCGTCGGCGCCTCGCGCGTCGCGCGCGTACAGCGCGAGCAGGATTCCCTGGAACGCCGACTGGGCGGCGAGCGTGTCACCGAGTGAGATTCCGTAACGCGGCGGCGCCACGCCGGGATAGCCATTGATGTGCCGCAGGCCGGAGATCGCCTCGCTGGCCGACGCAAAGCCCGGACGGTCCCGGTATCGGCCGGTCTGCCCATAGCCTGTGACGCGCGCGTACACGGCGCGGGGGTTGACCGCATGGACGTCCTCGGGTCCCAGTGCCCAGCGCTCCATTGTCCCCGGACGGAAGTTCTCGACCACGACATCGGCGTCGGAGGCGAGCGCCAGCGCGATCCGCTGGCCCTCCTCGCTGCGCAGGTTGAGCGTCACCGACCGCTTGTTGCGCGCCAGGATCGACCACCACAGCGAGCGATCCCGGTGTCGGAGACGACCCCAATCGCGCATTGCGTCGCCGGCGGGGGGCGGCTCCACCTTGATCACCTCGGCGCCGAAGTCTCCGAGCAGCGTGCCGACGAACGGGCCCGCGAGCAGCTGACCGAACTCGATCACGCGCACGCCCTGGAGCGGACCGTCTTGCAGTTCGGCGCGTTCAGTTCCGGCTTCCGGAGACGCCGTATCAGCGATTTCCATTGAGAACCTCCATGAGGAAGACGCCCGCGCCCTGGATGTGCAACCGCATGACGGTCTCGGCCAGATCCGAGCGGTGGCTGCGGAGCGCATGGACGAGCTCGTGATGACAGAACAGTGACTGGGCGCGCTGGGCGTCGTCACGCCAGAAGCTGGCGCGGAACGAGCGCGGGATGCCCACCAGGGCCCTCATCGCCGCCTCGAGACGCGGTGACTCCGCCGCATCGAGAATGATCCCGTGGAACTCGTCGTTGAGCACCATCTGGTCGCTGACGCTCTCGGCGTCGCTGCCTCCGCGCACGTCGGCCAGCTCGCAGAGCTCCTGCAGGCGCTCGAGTCGGGGGGCCGTGATCCGTTCCGCGGCGCGGGCGGCAGCCCGCGGCTCGATCAGCGCCCGCACGTCGTAGAGGTCCGCCAGGTCCGCATCATCGAAGGAGCGCACCGAGGCGCCGCGCCTCGGCTCGATCTCGACGAGCCCCTCACGGGCGAGCAGCACGAGCGCTTCGCGTACCGGGGTTCGCGAGGTCCGCAGCCGCTCGGCCAGCGCCTCGGCCCGCAGCCGGGTGCCGGGCTCGAGTGTGCCGGCGAGAATGGCCTCTCGCAGTTCGTCCTGGACACGCAGTGCGTTCGTCGGGGGAGTGTCAGCGGTGCTCACTCAGATGCCCTCTCGCGCACCGGCCCGGAACCAGCAGAGCTCTCGTCACGCTCTCGGCTCAGCTCTGACTTCTGGTGCTCTGTCGCCGCACGAGCGTGGACAGCGCGACGGCGATGACCAGTGCGCCGCCGTAGAACAGCTGCTGGACGAAGTTCTGCACGCCGAGCAGCTGCAGACCGGTGATCCCGGAGACGAGGAAGTACACGGCTATGAAGGTGCCGATCGGGTTGAAGCGTCCGGGAAGGATCGCGGTCGCGCCGAGAAATGCGGCCGCGAACGCCGGCAGCAGGAAAGTCTGGCCCGATGCGGGATCGGCGCCGCCGAGGCTGCCGGCGTACATGATCCCGGCCAGGCCGGCGAACAGGCCGCAGAAGATGAACGACCCCCAGCGGATGCGCGTCACGTGCAGACCGCTGAGGCGAGAGACGCTGCGCCCACGGCCGACGAACAGCAGACGGCGCCCGAGCGACGTGTACTCATAGATGTAGTACAGCAACAGGGTCGCGAGGACGCCGTAGAAGAAGATCAGCGAGATGCCCCCGATGCGGTTCCCGATCGTCCAAGTGGTGAGGCCCGGTGACGTGCCGGTGATGTCGTTGGAGTTCGAGATCCACTGCACAAAGCCGAGCATCACCGTCCCCGTGCCGAGCGTGACGATGAACGAATCGATCCCGATCAGCACCACCAGGCCGCCGTTGATGACCCCCACCACGACCGCCGCCAGCAGCCCGACGAGGATCGCCGGCACGATGCTCCATCCGTGCTGGGTGTTCAGCACCGCGATCAGCATCGCGGTGAACGACATGTTCGAGGCGATCGAGAGATCGAAATCGCCGGTCGTCAGCGGCAGGATCAGACCCAGCGAGAGCATGAGCAGGACGGCCTGGGACCCGAAGATCGTCTGGAAGTTCCCGCTCGTCGGGTAGTCGTGGGGTTTGAGCAGGCTGAACAGGATCACGACCGCCAGCCAGGCGATCAGCAGCGCCCAGCGCTCGAAGCTGAGCGAGCGCAGCCGGCCGCGCGGGGGAACTGCGCGCTCCTGCGGCGGGCTCTTCTCGGCGTCGACACCGTCACCGGTCGCCGGGGGGGTGGACGTGGATGGCTGAGTACCGGCGTCCATCAAATGACCTCCGTCGTGTCTCGCAAAGTCACGCTGCTGTACACCTTTGCCGCGATCCGCTCCTTGGTCACCTCGCCGGTGACCTCACCGACGAGGCGTCCGCGAGCCACGATCAGGACCCGGTCGCACACGGCGGCAAGCTGCTCGTAATCAGAGCTCGCGCACAAGACGCAAGCGCCCGACTTGGCTGTGTCTCCCAGCATCGCGAAGATCTGTGCGCGCGCGCCGACGTCAACGCCCTGTGTCGGCTCGTGCAGGAAGATGACCTTCGGCTCTGTCTGCAACCACTTCGCCAGCATCGCCTTCTGCTGGTTTCCACCGCTGAGGTTTTCATAGGCAGCCTCCGGATCCGGGGGACGCACATCGAAGTGCTCCAGCAGCTCGCCGGCGCGGCGGTTCATGAGGCGCCGCCGAAGTCCGTAGAAGCTGCGGTAGCGCGGCAGCACCTGCAGCATCACGTTGTCGCCGACCGTCAGATTCGCGACACTGCCGTCGCGCTGACGATCGGCCGGCAGCAGCGCGAACCCGTTGCCGACCGCGCGGTCCGGCGACATCTGGGGAAGATCGAACGTGACACCGCGCACGCTCAACGTGCCCGCGCCCGCGTTCTCTGCTCCGAACAGGAAATACGGGACGTCCTCGAAGCCCGACCCCGCCAGCCCGGTGATGCCCAGGATCTCGCCCTTGCGGATGTCGAAGTCCAGTTCCTCGAGCACACCGCCGCACAGGCCGCGGACCGAGAGCTCCACCTCGTGGCCGGCGAGCTCCTGGACGTGAAGCGCGGAGCTCTCCAGACGCCGACCGATGATCATCTCCACGAGCTGCGCCTCGCTCGTTTCAGCGGTTCGCACGGTCCCCTGTCGGCGCCCGTCGCGCAGGACCGTCACCCGATCGGTCACCTCGAGCACCTCGTCGAGGTCATGCGAGACGAACAGGACGCTGGCGTCGCCGCTGGAGACGATCTCGCGCACGGTCCTGAACAGCTGATCGATGCCGTCACGCGGCAAAAAGACCGTCGGCTCGTCGAGCACGAGCAGTCCGTGGCGAATTCCGCTCTCGTCCTGCCTCGTGCGTATGCCCTCGACGGCGCGAACGATCGCCAACAGCGCCCGTTCGGTCTGAGTCAGCTCGCTGACCATGGCCGCCGGATCGAGCTTCAGGCCGTAGCGCGCAAAGGTCTCACTCGCGCGTTGGCGCTCCGTCCGCCATGCGATCCAGCTGCTCCGGTTGGCGATCAGTTCGCCGACGCGGAGGTTCTCGAGCACCGACAGCTCGGGGATCAGGCCGAGGTCCTGGTGGACGAACGACAGCCCGAGCTCACGGAACTGACCGGGGGCAAGCGGCATCGCGATGGGCTCACCGGCGATCTGGAGCGAGCCCGAGTTCGGCGTGTGAAAGCCGTTGAGGATCTTGATCAGGGTCGACTTGCCCGATCCGTTCTCGCCCAGGAGGCCATGCACCTCGCCGGGCTCGATCGTGAGGTCGACTCCGAGCAGGGCGTGCGCACCACCGAAGGCCTTGGAGAGATCCGACAGCTTGAGAACTGGAACCGGGCTCTCAGAGCCCGTCACAGGGCCGGGCGCCAGTTTGGCGCCCGGCTCCTGCGCCGGCGACGTTCGGGGACTGCGGTCGCCTTGGGCTCGCTCCATGACCTACTTCCAGAGGGCTCCGTAACCCGTGGAGTACGCGGTGCCGTAGCCCAGATCCGGCGTCGGCGGCTTGCCGGCCTCATTGATGTTGGACTTCGTGAAGACGCGCAGGGGCGTCTCCTCGTTGCCCGAGGCGACGATCGGCGCGCCGGTGATCACGCGGCCGACCTGGTCCAACGTGGCGTAGGCGAGCCAAGTGATGTTCTCGCCGACGTCCATGGACATGATGCTGCCGTCCTGGATGAGCTTCATGACCGCGGGCGTGCCGTTGTAGGAGGCGATGTGGACCGACCCGGTCTTGCCCGCCGCCGTGATGCCCTGCTGCGCGAACAGCGACATCGAGTCATAGATCGGCGTGATCCAATTGACGCCGGGGTCGGCAGAGATCGCCGACTGCGTCTCGGGTGCGATCTTGGTTGCCCAGTCGGCCAGCGGAACGTCGATCACCTTGACCTTGCAGGACGGACAATGCGTCGTGAACTCCTTTTGCATTGCCGCCGTGATGCCGTTCGAGGGTGGCACATCCGGTGAGGTGAAGATTACGTCGTCAGCCTTCCCGTTGGTCTGCACGATCACGTAGTCGGCCTCGAGCCGTGCCGCCTCCCAGAAGGGGACGTTGACGAACGCCCTGGTCAGACGGGTCACGGCGGGGCCGGGCCCCGTGGGTGGTGCCGCGCTCTGCTCGCCGTTTTGGAAGTCGTGCGTGATGACGATCGGGATACCGGCGGCCTTGGCCTTCTCCATCGCGGGGACAATCAGGGAAACCGCGATGCCCTGGGCCAGAATGATCACGTTGGCGTGCTGAGCGATCGCCTGATTGATTCCTGCGGTCCATTGCGTCGGCGTGCCCTGATTCGTGTACTCGACCCATTTCGCCCCGTACTTCGCGGCCAGCTGCGCAGCCTCCTTGTCGACGCTCGCCACGTAGGGCACGGCGCTGGAGACCGGGATGTTGAAGATCGTCTTGCCCTTGATCTTCGACATGTCGAACGAGGGGGCCTTGAGTTTGAACGTCGGGATTGCCGAGGCCGCAGCGATCTGCGCCTTGGCGTACGCAACGCCGCTGCTGCTGCCCCCCGAGCTCGAGGCCGAGCTGGCGCCGGACGCCGTGCTCGAGCTTGAACTGGAGCTGCTGCCGCATGCGGCGAGGAGCAACAGCGCACCAACGCTGATGGCGGCGGCCATAGCCGCCCGGAAACGTCGCTGTCTATGCAAGTCCTCTCCTCCTTGGCTAAGCCCTCGGTCACTATCGTCACCGATTCGTATACCGCCGTACGCAGCCGCGTACGGCGTGCCAAAGCCTAGCCACGCGGTTAACGCCTTGTCAAGCTATTGCGTATACAAACCTGTTACTAACACACCCGAGGTCCAACACAAACAACGGACGCTAAGTGTCTGGTCAAGTCCCGGCTGCTTCGAACCGGAATCTCCGTCTGCCCGGCGCTTTTGGATCGAAATCGCCAAAGTCCGACATTCTGAGCGTCAGAATCCTAGCTCTTCGTGGGCACGCCGGAATGTATGCAAAGCTGCGATTCGGCCAACCTGGTGCCCACCCCACGGTCAGCGCGGGAGCCGGCCGGCTCGCCGCTGCTTCCCCGGATGGCGCGGCGCGATCAGGCGGTGGCCGCGGCCGAATTGCGCGAGCGGCTGAAGATCGCCTCGGGCGGTCCGCTCAGCTCTCCGGGCTCGCCCGGTGCACGTGCAAGAAAGCGACCCGTTCCCGCCGGACCGACCCACTCGCCGTCCTGGACCATCACCGTCCCGCGCAGGATCGTGGTCGTCGCCTCCCCCCCGTGCCTGTAGTCATTCCAGATGCTGTATTCGACGGTGTGCAGGTTCTCGGTCCGAAACGCTCCGGCGCGCCGCGGGTCGAACAGCACGAGATCGGCGTCGGCCCCGGGCATCAGGCTGCCCTTGCGGGGCCAGAGACCCAGCCGGCGCGCGATCCCGCCGCCGGCGAGGTCGGCGAAACGCTCCAGTGGCCAGCCCCGGCGAAGAACCGCCTCGGTGTAGAGAACGGACAGCCGCGTCTCGAGCCCGTTGTGTCCTGAAGGCACGGTGGGCAGCTCAAGGCCGTTGATATTGCGAATGGCCAACGAGCACGTGTAATCGTCGCTGCTGACATGGCAGAGGGTGCCGTCCTGCAGCGCATCCCAGAGGGCATCCCGGTTCGGCGCCGGGCGCAGCGGTGGATAGTTACCCCAGTTGGCTCCGTCGGGACGCTCGACGACGTCCTGCTTGGAGAACACGATGTAGTTGTGGCACGTCTCGGCGAAGACCGAAACCCCGCGTGCTTGGGCGGCGGCGATCTCGCGCGCTGCCGCCGCCGAGGTGACGTGGAGCACGAACAGCCGGCAGCCCGAGCTCGCGGCCAGGTCGATCGCGCGGGAGACCGCTTCGGCCTCTACCCAGTCGGGCCGGCTGTCCTCTGTGTTGCGCCAGTCGGTTCGCCCGGCCGCGATCAGGCGCCGCGTCCGCGCGGAGATGACGTCGGCGTTCTCGGCGTGCACCACGGCCGTGGCACCGGCGCGGCCTAGCTCGGCGAACAACTCGGCCGCAGCGCCGTCGCCGGGATAGAAATCGGGAAAGTTCATGAACAGCTTCACCGTGGTCACGCCGTCCGCCACCACGCTCTGTAGCTCCGACAGCTCGTCGTCCGTGACCGCGCCGGCGACGATCAGGTGCAACGCGTAGTCGCAGCAGATCTCGCCGTCCGCGCCGCCACGTTTGTCGCGCACGGCCTGCACGAGCGAGCCGCGCTCGGGTCCGCGGAAGGCGAAGTCGATGACGGTCGTGGTGCCACCGTGCAGAGCCGCCCGGCTGCCCTGAGCGTAGGACTGGGAGATCAGCGGTCCGAGCTCAAAATCGAAATGCACGTGCGCATCGATCGCACCCGGGAGCACGAGCTGTCCGGCAGCCGAGATCGTGCGGCGAGCGTCGCCGGGGCTCAGCGAGCCCGGGGCTGCGAGCGCAGCGATACTTTCGCCGCGGACGGCGATGTCACCGTGGCGGGCTCCGCGATCGTCGACCAGAAACCCGTCGCGGACGAGCAGGTCATAGCTCGGCATGCTCTTCCTCAGGCTCGAAGCGTCGCACGAAGTCCATCGCCTCCTCCACGCCGGTCAGCTCCTGCCATTCCTGAAAGGTTCCCATTCGAGGCCACAGCGGCTCGCTCGTCCCCTCGCGCGAAAGCGTGGCGAGAACGTCGCGCATCGCTCCGATCGCGGCGAAGTATGGCGTTGTCGGGTAGATGGCGATCGCGTAGCCCATCGCCTCGAGGGCGGGCGCCGGCAAAAACGGCGTGACGCCTCCCTCGACCATGTTGGCCATGACCGGCGCGTCGATCAACTTCGGGATCGCCTCGAGCTGCTCGAGCGTCTCGACGCCGTCGAAGAAGACAACGTCCACGCCCGCCTCCACATAGGCCCGTGCGCGGGCGAGTGCGTCCTCGAAGCCGGTCACTGCGATCGCGTCGGTGCGCGCGATGATCACGAACGCGGGATCCCGGCGCGTTTCGATCGCGGCCCGTAGGCGCCCGACGTGGGTGGCCAGGCTGACCAGGCGTTTGCCCTCATAGTGGCCGCAGCGTCGCGGAACATCCTGGTCCTCGAGATGCAGCCCAGCCGCACCCACGCTCTCCATCTCGTAGACGAGCCGTTGCACCGAGAGCACCGAGCCGAACCCGGCCTCGCCGTCGGCCAGTACGGGCCGACCGGTGGCGCGGACGGCGCCCCCCACGTGCGCCACCGCCTCTGACAGCGTGCGCGTACCGAAATCCGGGACGCCCGGAAACGAGGAGGCGGAGAGGCCGCCGGAGAAGTAGATCGCTGCAAACCCGGCCTGGGCCACGAGCCGGGCCGAGACCCCGTCGTAGGCGCCGGGCAGGACCGGCATGCCGGGCCCCTCGATCGCCGCTCGCAGCCGACGAGCGTAGCTCGGGGCGTGATTATCGGGCATCAATGCTCCTCTCGGTCACGCTCGCCGCCGACAGGCCGTCAAGGACCTCGTCGGTGGCGCGGACGAGCGCGAAGTTGTTGTTGAGTCGACGAATCGCGTCGTGGTGCAGTTCCGGTTCACGGTCCGCACAGGCGTCGTGGACGAGAATGACCCGGTAGTCGAGGTCCGAGGCGTCGCGCGCGGTGCTCTCGACGCAACCACTGGTCACCACGCCGGTCAGCACCAGACAGTCGATCCGCAGCTGGCGCAAGAGCCGGTCCAGGTGTGTGGACCAGAACGGGCTCGCCGTCGTCTTGTCGAGAACGTAGTCCTCTGCAGCCACCTCCAGACCGGCGAGGAGCGCGGAGCCCGGATCGTCGCGCCCGACCGTTATGCCGAACTCGCGAAACCGCCGGCCGTTGTCGCGCGCGTCGGGGGCGAGCGAGCGGCAGCGGAGATAGATGACCGGCAGGCCACGCTCGCGCACGGCCGCGCCGAGGCGGCTCACGTTGGGCACGACCACCTCGGCGACGCGCGTGAAGTAGCACTCGACCTCGTCCCATCGCCCGAGTTCGCGGGCCCGCTCGGCGTGCTCACCGGTCGAGGCGGCGTCGAGGTCCTGCAGGTCGATCACGATCAGCGCCGACCGTTCCCGCGCCAGGTCAGGCGCTTCCAGCCGCCCGACCAGGTCACGTGTCGTGGTGCGTTCTTGGGGTGTAGTCATCCGTTCCCGTTCGTGGAGCCTCGATGCGCTCGCGACGCGAGAGTTGGTATACGACTGCACACGATAGAACGCCGGCGCCTCTGCGCTCCGCTCAGAGCCGGCGACAGGCTACGGGCTCAACCGCGCTCGACGGGAAACTCCTCGTGGTGCTCGTGCCACCAGTTGGCGATGTCGAGCCGGCGGGCGAACCAGACGTCACCCTTTTCGTGGGCGTACTCGAGGAAGTCGCGCAGCGCGCTGATCCGCCCCGCCTGGCCGATCAACCGCGAGTGCAGCCCGATCGACATCATCCTCGGGTGCGTCGCTCCCTCGTCCCACAAGTAGTCGAGCCCGCGGCGGCACTGATCGTAGAAATCGGTCGGCCCGCCGTAGCCCTGAGGCAGCACGAAGCGCGCGTCGTTGTAGGTGAAGCTGTAGGGCACGATCAGGTGGCGCTTGCCCGCGACCTCGACGTAATAGGGGAGGTCGTCGTTGTAGGCGTCGGAGTCATAGACGAATCCGCCGTCCTCGACGAGCAGCTCGCGGGTGTGGACCGACGGCCCGTACCGGCAGTACCAGCCGCGCGGACGTTCGCCGCAGGTGCGCTGAATCGAAACGATGGCCTCGGCCATGTGCGCCTTTTCCTCCTCACGGGAGAGCACCCACGGCTCCTCCCAGCGCCAGCCATGCGAGCAGGGCTCGTGGCCCGCCTCGCGTACCCAGGCGGCAACCTCGGGATTGAGCTCCCATGAGACGGCGGCGCCGTAGAAGGTCAGCGGGACCTTGAAGGAATCGATCAGTCGCTGCACGCGCCAGACGCCGGCGCGGCTGCCGTACTCGTACACGGACTCGACCGCCAGGTCGCGGTACTGGGGATCCATCGCGTACGGGATCTCGTTGAGCGCGGCCTCGCTGCGCCCGTCGCCCTCCACCACCTTGGAGATCTCGGATCCCTCTTCCCAGTTGAGGACGATGCTGACCGCCACGCGCGCACCGTTCGGCCAGGTGACGCGCGGGACCCAGCGACCGTAGCCGACGAGATCGCGGGCGAGACCGGGCCCCGCCAGCTGCTTGAACTGTGGCTTGCGCGCGGTCGTGCTCATCTTGGGACGTCCTTTCGTCGTGCCTGTCAGCGCTCGCGTGACGGCCCGGTCTGCGCCGGCGCGATCACCCCGGCGGCCGCGAGCTCGGCGAGCTCGGCCTCGTCATAGCCCAGTTCAGCGCCGAGCACCTCGCGGTTGTGAGCGCCGAGATCGGGACCGCAGCTGCGAATCGAACCCGGGGTGGCGCCGAGCCGCGGAATCACGTTCTGCATCTTCAACGGTCCCAGGACCGGGTGTTCGACGGTGGTGATCGTCTCCCGGGCGATGAACTGAGGATCCTCGAAGATGTCGGCGATCGACAATACCGGCGCGATCGCAGCCGACTGCTCTTCGAACTCGAGCACAACCTCGTCGGTGTCGCGCTCCGCGATCCAGGGGGCGATCGCCTCGTCGAGCTCGTCCTGGTGCTCCAGGCGGCCGTCGTGATCGGAGAACCAGGGCTCGTCGATCAACTCGGGCCGCCCCACGAGCCGCATCACCCGCTCGGAGATCGACTGCGAGCTACCCGACAGGCCAAGCCAGCGCCCGTCGCGCGCCTGGTAGGCGTTGCGCGGCGCGGTGAACGGCGCGCGGTTGCCGGTGCGACCCTGCACGATGCCGAGCTGATCGTACACCGAGGCCTGCGGTCCGAGGATCCAGAACAATGGCTCGTAGATCGACAGGTCGATCGCCTGGCCGGTGCCGCCATGCTCGCGCCACCACAGCGCGGTCATGACCGCGAACGCCCCGGTCAATGCGGCGACGCTGTCACCAAGCGCGAACGGCGGCAGCGTCGGCGGTCCGTCCGGAAAGCCGGTGATGTGGGCGTAGCCGGACATCGACTCGGCGAGCGTTCCGAAGCCGGGGCGCCGCGCATAAGGTCCGTCCTGACCGAAGCCCGTGGTGCGCACCATCACCAGCCTCGGGTTGAGCTCGTGCAGCTCTTCCCAGCCCAGCCCCCAGCGTTCGAGTGTTCCGGTGCGGAAGTTCTCCACCAACACGTCGGCGGTGCTGAGAAGTCGCCGCATCACCTCGGCCCCCTTGGGGTCCGAGAGCTTGAGCGTGACCGAGCGCTTGTTGCGACCGATCAGCGCCCACCAGAGGGACACGCCATTCTTCTGCCAGCCGAGCTTGCGCAGGTTGTCGCCGCTCGGGTGCTCGACCTTGATCACGTCGGCGCCATAGTCGGCGAGCATCGTGGCGATCACCGGACCGGCGAACAGCGAGGCGGCGTCGACGACCCGGATCCCCTCGAGCGGCAGCGGACCGTCGCTCATGGTCCCGTCTCCGCGGCACGGCGGTAGGCCTCGAATCGAACGAGCTTGCGCCGGGCCAGGTAGTAGATGGGGTAGTCGACGAAGCGACCGTCGACGCGGAGGGAGGCCACCCCCCGGGTTTCGGCCTCCTCGAAGGCCTCCACCACCCGGCGAGCGCGGTCGGCCTCGTCGCCGGCGAGATCCGAGAACCCGCGGTTGATCACCGAGACCTGTGGCGGGTAGACCGCGACGCGGCCCTGGAATCCGAGCGCGCGTACGCGGTGGCAGTCCTCCAGCAGCCCCTCGGCGTCCTCTACGGCGAGATACGGTCCGTCGATGGGTGGCACCATCCCCGCGGCCCGAGTGGCCACGATGACGCGCCCCCGCGCATAGGCGAGCTCCGTCCCCTCGGGCGTGAGATCGACGCCGAGGGCCACCGAGAAGTCGCCGAGCCCGAAGATCGCCGTCACCGTGCGCTTCGGCGCCCCGATGAGGATCTCGTCGCAGCGAGCGATCCCGAGCGGCGTCTCGACGATCGCCAGGATCCGCACACTGCCTTCCGGCATGCCTTGCTCCCGCTCGGCTGCGGCAAGCGCACGTTCAGCCTCGGGCAGCGTCGTGACGTTCTCCACCTTGGGCACGAGCACCGCGTCGAGCGCCGGACAGACGACCGCGGCGATGTCGTCCTGCAGGCGCCCGGTTTCGACCCCATTCACCCGCACGGTCACGACGTGCTGGGGCTCGTAGGAGAGCAGGGCGGCTCGCGTCGTCTCGCGCGCCGCCGTCTTGCGCTCGTCGGCGACCGCATCCTCGAGGTCGATCACCATCACGTCGGCACCGAAGCTCGTGACCTTGGCGAGCTTGCGCTCGTCGCTGCCGGGGACGAACAGCAACGTGCGCATCAGTTGATCGTCCCAGTCGATGGCGCTCATGTCTTCATCGGGTCGCCGTCGATTCTCGCCGGCTCGCGTTGCAGGGTGACAAACATCGAATAGAAAATATAATAAGGCACCCAGTGATGCGCACGCTCTCTCCGCCACCGAGCACGACCAAGACCGAAGCCGCCTTTGCGACGCTGCGCGAGGCGATCGAGGAGGGCCGTCTCGCGCCGGGAGAGCGCCTCGCGATCAGGCCGCTGGTCGAGGATCTGCAGATGAGCCCGACCCCGATCCGCGAGGCGCTGCGCCTGCTCCAGGCCGAGGGTCTGGCGGAGTACCGGCCCCACCACGGGATGGTGGTGGCCGAGTATTCGCCTGAGAGCGTCGCCGAGGTCTCCCGCATGCGGGCGCTGCTCGAGCCGCTCGCAGTCGAGTTAGCCGTGGCCCGCGCCAACGGCGACCAGATCGCCGAGATGCGGGCGGCGCATCGAGCCCACCGCGATGCGGTGCACGGCGACGCCGGTGGCGGACATGCGGCGTCGCTCAACGCCGCCTGGCACCAGGCGGTGTATCGGCCATGCGACTCGCGCATGCTGACCGACTTCATCGCCCGCCTGTGGAGTGCCGTGCCCGTCGAGGCGATCTGGCGCAGCGCTCGGGCCGAGGAGTCCTTTGCCCAGCACGAGCTGATCATGGACGCGATCGAGCGGGGCGACGCCGCGGAGGCGGGCGAGCTGATGCGCGAGCACATCGAATACGGAGTCGGCGCCACCCTCGCCCACATGCGCGCCCACCGCCGATGAACGAAAGCCACCTGCGCGAGCTGATCGACGAGCCTGGGCGGCGTCACGAGGTGTCGGCGATGGAGCTCCTGGAAGCGTTCCTGACCCGGATCGACGCCAACCGACGCCTGGCCGCCTTCATCACGGTGACCGCTGACCAAGCGCGCGACGCCGCCCGGGAGGCCGACCGTCGCCGCGCCCGCGGCATCGAACCTCGACCGCTCGACGGCATCCCCGTCGCGGTCAAGGACAACATCGACGTGGCCGGCGTCCCGGCCACTGCCGGCTCGGCCTGGTTTCGCAACCGTGTCCCCCGTCGCGACGCGGTCGTCGCCCGCCGCCTGCGCGGCGCCGGCGCTGTGATCGTGGGCAAGAACAACATGCACGAGCTCGCCTATGGGGCGACCAGCGTGAACCCGCACTTCGGCGCGTGCCGGAATGCCTGGGACGACGAGCGTCTCGCCGGCGGTTCGAGCGGCGGCTCCGGCGTCGCCCTGGGCGCCGACATGTGCCTGGCCGCGCTCGGGACCGACACCGGCGGTTCGGTGCGGCTCCCGGCCGCGCTCAACGGCGTCACGGCCTTGCGCCCCACCTACGGCTCGGTCAGCAACCGCGGCGTGCAGCCGATCTCACCCTCGCTCGATACGGTCGGATCGATGGCCCGCAGCGCCTGCGACGTCGCGACGCTGGCGCGGGCGATCGCCGGCTACGACCCGCGTGATCCCTATGCGCTGGCGCCGCCGTCGCCCGGCCCGGTCGAGCGGCTCGATGACGCCCGGCCGCTCCGGGGCCTCCGTGTGGCGGTGGCCAGCGGCTATTTCTTCGACGACGTCGAACCCCGAGTGGCGGCCAACGCGTACGGCGTGGCCGACGCGCTGGGGAAGCTGGGAGCCAGCCTCGAGCGAGTCGACACCGCAGACGCCGGTCGCGCCAACGCCGACTGCAGCCTGCTCATTGCCGCCGAGGCGCTCGCGGTGCACGAGCGCCGGCTCGCCCGCGACCCGTCGGCCGTGGGCGAGGACGTCCGCCGGCGGCTCGAGTTGGGACGTGCCGCGAGCGGCGTCGACGTCGCCCGCGCGCTGGACCGGATGCGTCACTGGCAGGCGCGGATGCGGGTCACGCTCGCGCGAGTCGACATGATCCTGACCCCGACCGCGCCGGTCGTCGCGCCTCCCCTGGCCGGCGCGGAGACGATCGCCACCACCGCCCGGCTGACCGCGCTCACCTATCCGTGGAGTCTGGCGGGCCTGCCCGCCATCTCCCTACCCAGCGGCTTGGGCGAGGACGGGCTGCCGACCGGCGTCCAGCTCGCCGCCGCCCCGTGGCGCGACGAGCTGCTGCTGTCGACCGGGATCGCGCTGCAGCGGCTGACCGGCTGGCACCGCGAACGCCCGGCTAGACGGGTATCGAGCCCAGCCGAGACGGCGACCGGCGGCGGCTCACCGCTCGGCACGCTGATCAGACTCCGCGGTCCGAACGCCAGCAGCCCCCCGGCTCCCAGGACGGCCGCCGTGGCCACCGCCCACACGGCGGGCCAGGAGTGGACGGCGTCGTACAGAGCCCCGAGAAGCGGCGGGATCACCACAACACCCCCGTAGAGGAACATCAGGCCACGGCCGGTGGCGCGACCCAGCTTCGCGTCGCCCGCCCGATCGGTGATCAGGGCCATGTACACGCCGTTCCAGCCGATCGAGCAGAACCCGACCAAGGCGATCACCGCCCACAAGGTCACGCCTCCCACGCCGCTCGTGAGCGCCAGCAGTCCGATCGCGCTGCCCGCCGAGCTCACCGCCAGCGTGCTCGCGTGCGAAGCGAACCGCCGGTCCGACAGCGCTCCCCAAGCGAGCCGCCCCAGGCAGCCGGCGGCAAACGCGATGCTGAGGCCGGCACCGGCCACGGGCCGCGAGAAGTGCTGGGTGTCGACGAGGTAGATCGTCAGGTAGCCGGCCACGCTGAGCTGCACGCCGGAGCTGACGAAGCCGAACACGGCGGTCGCCGTCGCGCTGGGGACCGGGACCGAGACGAGGCCGCGCCGTCCGCCGGCGACCACCGGCGCGTCGAACCAGCCGGCACGCTCGCGCCGCGACGCCCAGAGGGCCCCGAGCGCGCATCCGAACAGCATCGCGATCGGGACCGTGAGGGCCGAGCGCCAACCCAGCGCGTCGGCCAGGCTCGGAAGCGTCGCGCCCGCGAGCAGCCCGCCCAGCGTGACACCGGTCTGCTTGATACTGAGGAAGAACGCGCGATGGCGGCGCGGCACCATTGAGGTCGACAGCACGTTGGTGGCCGGGTTGACCGCCCCGTAGCCGACTCCGCCGAGCGCGACCCCGCACAAGAACAGCGTTTTGCTCGCCGCGAGCGCAGCGATCCCGATGCCGACCGCGACGCCGGTCAGGGCCAGGGCGAGGGCGGCGCCGGCGCCGAGCCGATCGGTGAGTCGCCCCGCCGGGAGCGAGACCGACAGCGCGCCCAGGAACACCAGCGCCGGGAGGGTGCCGATCTCGAAAGTGGAGAGGTGAAAGGTGGCTCGCAGATACGGCGCGAGTGCCGCGAGGCCAAGCGTCGTGAACGTACTAGTTCCCATCGCGAGGACCGATAGGGCCAGCCCAGCGACGACCGGCCGGCGCAGCCAGGGGGCGGACACGGCGCCCGCTCAGGAAGCCCGCGGCCCGGCCGCCAGCAGCGAATGCAGCTTCTCGTCCTGGAGCACCTCAGGACTCATGTATGCGCGTTTGGAGTGCGACAGGCCGAGCGTGACCATCAGCTCGGCCAGCTTGATCGCGAGCGGGCCGGGGTTGATCACGGGAACCCCGAGCGTCCGGCGCAGGTGCTCGACCGACTGGTGCATCGTGGTCGAGCCGATCAGGATCACATCGGCGCCGTCCTCCTCGATCGCCGCCCGGCCCTCCCGCTCGAGCGCCTCGAACACGTACTCCTCCTTGCCCGCCAGCAGCTCCTCCTGGTCGGGTCGCACTCCGATCGCGCGGATCGAGGCGCAGTAGGCGCGCGTGCCGTACTCGGCCATCGTCTTCTCGTACATGCTGACCCAGCGCTCCCACATCGTCAGGATCGAGAACCGCCGGCCGAGCATGGCCGCGACGTGTTGCTGCACCAGGCCCGGGCCGAGCACCGGGATCGACAGCCGCGATCGCAGCGCGGCCAGCCCCGAGTCCGAGACCGTGTCCATCACGACCGCGTCGTAGCCCTCGTCCTCGCTGCTCAGCCCCGCTTCGCAGATGTAGGCATCGAGGATCAGCAGCTCGTAGGCGCTGTCGGCGTTGTAACAGGAGTTGCGAACCGGGACGAATTCGTAGTCGACGCCTGGCGTGCGGAGAGAGTCGGGCAACTGAGCGGCACGGTTGTCCAGGCCAACCTGGTCGAAGGGAAACGGAACGATGTACTTGATCCTCACGTGACTCACGTCTCCTCGCGTTCGCTCCGCTGTGCCCGCAGGGCCTCGGTGGCGGCGCTCTGCACCGTATGAGTGGACTCATCGACGACGACGCCATATTGCTCGCGCGCGTCGTGCGCGGTGATCAGCTCATCGAGCCAATCACGCAGCACTGCGGCCGGATCGCGTTGCAGCGGATCGCCGTAGCCGCCGCCGCAGGCCTGCTGCCAGCGCAGCGCGGATCCGGGAACCATCGCGTAGTTGGTGTTCTTGGAGTACAACGGCGACTCGTGGCCATCGGGATCGATCTTGGTCAGCCGCAGCGTGTGTCCGTAGCCACCGCCGAACAGTCCGGGCGGCGGGTCATGGGCCCGGTCGGTCTCGGTCGTGAACGCACCGCCGTTGGTGAACCGGTTTTCGCGCACCACCCCGAGTCCGCCGCGCCAGCGCCCCGGAGCCGGGGTGACGTCATCGCGCAGCTCATAGCGCACCGTATGCAACGGGAACAGCCAGTCGGTCTCCTCGATCGGCGTGTTGCGCGAGTTGACGGTGAGCACGTCGATCGCATCCATGCCGTCCTTCCCGCAGCGGCCGCCGTAGGCTCCCTCGTTGATCTCGACGTGAACCCAGTACTCCTCCTGCTCGGGGATGTACCCCGTGTACACCCCCACCCCGACGGCGCTGCAGCCGGCGCACACGCGGTCCGGAACCACCTCCGAGAGGGCCACGATCGCGCAGTCGGACGCGCGCATGATCGGGCACACACGTGACAGTGCCGAGCGGGGAAAGGTGGGGTTGAAGATCGAACCCTCGCGCGCGATCACCTTGATCGGACGGAAGATCCCATCGTTTTGAGGGATGAAGTCCGAGAAGGTCGCCTCGTCGAGGAAGATGGAGCGGATCACGGTGTACATCCCGGGGAGCACGCTGCCTTCGAACGGGACGTTGAAACCCGTTGGAACGTTGTCGCAGGACTCCGAGAGGTCGATCGTGATGTCCGAGCCCGAGATCGTCACGCTCGCCTTGACGTACAGCGGCTGGTCACGGTTTCGTCCGTCATCGTCGAGCCAGCCGTCCGCTTCCCACGTGCCGTCCGGCACGCTCTCGATCTGCGCTCGCATCATCCGTTCGCAGTAGTCGAGGAACTCCTCGATTCCAGACAGCACCGTGTCGCGACCGTACTTGTTCAGCAGCCCTAGGAAGCGCCGCTCGCCGAGCCGCCCGGCGGCGATCATGGCCTCGGTGTCACCGATGACGTAGCTGGGCGTTCGCGTGTTGTCGACGAAGAACTGCCACAGCTGTTCGTTGCGTACACCGCGTTCGTAGAGCTTGAGTGAGTCGTAGATCTTCGACTCGGCCCAGACGTCGTGGACATCGATGGCGATGCCCGGGAACACGCCGCCGGTGTCGGAGAGGTGAATCGTCGAGGCCGACCAGGCGATCAGTTCGCCCTCCCAGAAGATCGGGATCGCCACGCACAGGTCGGGCGAGTGCGAGGCCCCGTGGTAGGGATTGTTGTGGATGATCACGTCGCCCGGTTCCACGTGGCCCTGCAGACGGCGCATGAAGCCGCGGATGTAGGCCGGGATCGAGCCGATGTGCATCGGGGTCGTGTCGGACTCGCAGATCTCGCGCCCGTCTACGGTGAACAGCCCGCCTCCCAGGTCCTCGACCTGCTGGGCGGCCGGGCTGTAGGCCATCCGTTTGAGCGCGTGACCCATTTCCAACCCGATTGCCTGCAACGCGCCGCCGAGGACGCCGAGGGTGACCGGATCCAGCCGGCTGCGGGCGCTCGGGACGCTCATCCCGCGACCGCCCCGATGTCGATCACGATCGCGCCGTCGCGCTGGACCCTGGCCGTGCTCGCGGGCGGCAGCACGGTGGTCGAGTCGAGTTGCTCGATCACGGCCGGACCGGTGATGCTGTCGCCGGCCCGGAGGCCGGTCCGGTCATAGAACGGCGTCTCGTGCGGCGCGCGGTCGCCGTCCAGGGCGAACAGCACCGGGCGGCGATCGACCAGCGCGCCGGCGCTGACCTCTCCGGTGCCCTCGGCGATCGGGGCGAGCTCGAGCTTCGGCATCAACCCGATCGCGTAGCTGCGGAGGTGCACGATCTGGACCGGCGCGTCCTCGAAGCGGTAGAAGAACTCGCGCTCGTGGGCGGCCTCGAACTCGGCGGCGATCGCCGCCGCGTCGATCGGACGTTGCCCGACCCCCACCAGCAGCTCGTACGCCTGGCCCACGTAGCGACAGTCGGCCCAGCGCTGGAACAGGCGGTCCTCCTCGGCGACGCCATCGGCGTCGAGACGCTCGCGTCCGAGCGCCTCCAGCTCGAGGAAGGTGCGCTCGAGCTCGCCGGGATCGGCCTCGGCGGCGGACACCATCACGGTGCGTTGGGTCTCGTATTTCAGATCGGAGGCGAGCAGCCCCATCGCCGAGGTGATGCCCGGGTGCAGCGGCACGATGACGCGGGGGATCGACAGCTCACGGGCGATGTCGACGCCGTATAGAGGACCCCCGCCGCCGAACGCGACAAGGCTGAAGTCACGCGGGTCGAAGCCTTTCTGGACCGAGTTGATGCTGATCGCGTTGACCATGTTCTGGGTGAGGATCTGGGTCACGCCGAGGGCGGCATCGTCGGCATCCATTCCGATTCGCTCGCCGAGGCGCGCGAGCGCTGCGCGCGCGGGCTCCACGTGCAGCTCGAGGTTGCCGGCCAGTCGCGCCCGCCGGCGCAGCCGGCCGAGCACGGCTTGAGCATCGGTGGCCGTCGGAAGGGTGCCGCCCCGCCCGTAGCAGACGGGTCCTGGCTCCGCGCCGGCGCTGTTGGGCCCGACGCGCAGCAGGCCGCCGGCGTCGATCCGGGCGATCGAGCCGCCACCGGCCCCGATCGTGTCGAGGTCGACCATCGGAACCATCACGTCATAGCCGCCGATGTTGGTGTCGTAGAGATGCTTCATCCGCAGTTGCCCTCCGGGTGCCACGCCGATGTCGGCGGACGTCCCACCCACGTCGAGCGTGATCACGCTGTCCAGGCCGGCCGCCCGGCCGACGGCGATACCGCCGATGACGCCCGCCACGGGACCCGACATCAGGAGCTGCGTCGGCCGCTGGACAGCCCCGTCCACGGTGAGCGTTCCGCCGTTGGAGGCCATCAGGTGGAAGTCCATGTCGGCGGCGACCTCGTGCAGCGAGTCGTTCATACGCCGCAGGTAGCGACTCGTCTTGGGACCGATGTACGCGTTCAGCGCCGTCGTGGAGAAACGCTCGTACTCGCGGTGTTGGGGCGTCACCTCGTGTGAGATCGAGATGTGGGTGTCGGGCATCTCCTCGGCGAGGATCTCCTTCACGCGCAGCTCGTGTGCCGGGTTCAGGAACGAGAACAGGAAGCAGACCGCGACCGCCTCGACCTGCTCCTCTCGCAGGCGAGCAATCGCCGCCCGCACCTGGGGTTCGTCGAGCTCTGTCTCCACTTCCCCCGGAGGCACCATCCGCTCGGTCACGGGAATCCGCAGCCGCCGATCAACCAGGCTCGGATCTCGCCACGGGAGGTCCTGGTAGATCGAGAACGTCTTCGGCCGGCGATGACGGCCGACGTAGATCACATCGCGAAAGCCGCGGGTGGTGATCATGCCCGCCCGAGATCCCGTGCGCTCCAGAACGACGTTGGTGGCCACGGTCGTCCCGTGCAGCAGTTGGTCGACCGAATCGAGCGATCGCCCACCGATGTCGCACAGCTCGGCCAGCCCGCTCATGGTCCCGATCGAGGGATCGGCGGGCGTACTTGGCACCTTGTGCACTTTGATCGTGCGGCGATCGTCGTCGACCAGCATCAGGTCCGTGAAGGTGCCACCGACGTCGATCCCGACTCTGATCATCGTCGGTCAGGCCTGGATCGCAGACAGCGACGCGTGCTCAGGGCTCACGCGCCCCTCGAGTCGGTCGATGACCTCGTCGGTGCTGAGCACGTGCCCGTAGAGACGCTGGATCACAGTCACGGCTGCATCGTGGTAGGCCTGCGAGTCGGCCCCGCACGCGTCGTTGACGAGCACGCAGCCGAAGCCTCGGTCCGAAGCGTCACGCAACGTGCTCTCGACGCACATGTTCGTCGAGACCCCGGTGAACAACAGGTCGCTGACGCCGTAGGTGTGCAAGATCAGCTCCAGCTCACTGGACGTGAAACCGCTCGGCGTGATCTTGTTGACAACGCGCTCGTCGGGGCGACGTGCGAGCGCGTCCAGCAACTCGTGCTCGCGCTTGCCGGTGCGGTTGTCGGTTGCCCGGCACAGCTCGTACATCTGGGGCGAGAGGTCGCTGTAGTCGATGACCTCCGAGCCGTAGGTGAGAAAAATCCGACGCATCTCGTTCACGCGCGCACACTCGAGCAGCCGCAGGGTGTTCGGGATCACCTGTTCGGCGATCCGCGCAAACCGGTAGGAAGCCTCCTCAAGTCGTCCCTCGGAGGCGAGCAGGCGGCCGAGACCGAAGTCGGGATGACCCGTGGCGTACATCATGTCGACAACGACCAGGCAGGTCGTACTCGGCTCGAGCGCCACCGGCCGGGTGTAGATGGAGACGTAGTCGTTTGTCTTCATACGCGTGCCTGCCTCGGGGACTAGGGGACGAGGATCACCTTGCCGGTTTGCTCACGCTGCTCGATGATGCGGTGCGCCTCGGAGGCGTCGCTGAGCGGGATCGCGGCGTGCACCGCCGCCGTCAGGCGGCCGTCGCCGAGCAGCTTCATCGCCAGCTGCATCTCCTCTGGAGTACCAATGCGCGAGCCGAGGACCTCCCATTCGTTGCGGAACAGCTCGATCACGTCGAGCGCCGGCGTCTCGCCTCCGTGAGCGCCGCAGGTGACCAGGCGACCACCCGGTCGCAAGGACCGGAGGCTTTCCATCAGCAGGTCTCCGCCCACGTGCTCGATGTACAGGTCTGCGCCCAGGCCGTCGGTCAGCGCCAGCACGCGCTCGGGGATCGATTCCTCGCGGTAGTTGATCGTCTCGTCGGCGCCGAGCGCCCGAGCTCGCTCGAGCTTGGCCTCGGATCCGGCGGTGGCGATCACGCGCGCCCCGGCCAGCGCCGCGATCTGGACGGCCGCATGCCCGATGCCGCTGCCCGCGGCTTGCACGACGACCGTCTGGCCGGCCTCGACCCGCCCGCGGGATATCAACATGTGCCAGGCGGTGGTGAAGGCGACCTGGCCCGCTGCAGCCTGCTCGAAACTCACCCCATCCGGCAGCAGGTGCGTTCCGCGCACCGGCGCGAGCACCCGCTCGGCGTAACCGCCCAGGAGCTGCACGCTGAACATCTGCGCATCGCGGCACAGGTTCGGGCGCCCCGCCCGGCAGTAGCTGCAGATCCCGCACTCAATCTCGTGCCGAGCCCAGACTCGATCGCCGACGGCGAGTCGATCGACCCCCGGACCGACCGCGTCGACGACGCCCGCGAATTCGACGCCGAGCTGGTGGGGCAGCGGCAGCGGCCAGCGTGATACTCCGGCGCGCAGATCGACGTCGAAATGGTTGACCCCGCAGGCGCGCATCGAGATGACGACTTCGCTCTCGCCGGGGATGGGCTCTTCGACGGACTCGTAGCGGAGCACGTCGGCAGCGCCGTACTCGTGGTAGCGGACGGCGTTCATCCACCCGCTCCGATCATGGCTCGCGCGTTTCGTTCGCGGTCAGGTTCTCGACCAGGACGTCGCGCCCGCGCTCGACATGCCGGCGCCAGTGCTCCTCGGCGGCGCGCCCGTCACGCGAGGCCAGAAGCTCGAGCAGTACGCGGTGGTCTGCCGCGGAGCTGCGTCTGTCGGTGTCGTCGTACCACAGGTAGGCCTTGTACAGAAGTGGCAGCTGGACGACCTGCACGAAGCAGCGCTCCAGCGGAGCACTCCGGACGGACCGCACGAGCACGGCGTGAAAGCGCTGGTTGAGACCCCCGAGCGTACGCGGGCTGTCGGGGTTGTCGGGTTCGAAGCGCTCGAGCTCGACCTCGAGCTCATCCTGCACCCGCTCCAGCGTGGTGATCTCCGCATCGGTGATCCGTTCGCACGCGACGCGGGCCGAGTAGCCCTCGATCTGGGCCCGCAGGTCGTAGATGTCACGAACTTCGTCGCTGGAGTATGTCCGCACCGCCATCCCGCGATCCATCCGCGCGACGAGGTTCTCGCGCTCGAGCTTGAGCAGCGCTTCGCGCACCGGGGTGCGGCTGACACTCAGTGTCTCGGCGAGCTGTTGCTCCACTATCCGCTCGCCGGGGTGCAGTTTCCCATCGAGGATCGCTCGGCGGATCGAAAGGTAGGTGTCCTCGCCCGGCGACACCGTGGTTATCGGACTACGCAGGTCAGCAGCCATGTCGGCCCCACATCTTTCTCTCGTCCGTATGCAGCTGCATACAGAGGGTACAGTAGCAATCTCGAGCCTACGCGCATCGCGCGCGGCCCAGGCACAGGTTGCCATCCGACCGCAGCCCCACACCCCACCGGATGCGCCCGGCGACCTCGTCGCCGCCGGCCTGTGGATGCTCGCGGTGGTGCCGCCGGCGGTGGGATTCTGGCTCGTTGCCGGCAACCTCGCGGGGGTCGGTCCCAACCGGGTTCACACGCTGCTCGTCGGATCGCTGCTGACGCTCGGGGCCGCCACCATGCTGTCCGTCGTCTGCGGCTTTCGGATGACGCTCTACGAAGGTCCGGCGGCGGCCTACCTGGCGGCGATCGCGGTGCTCGGCTCCCACGGGCACGGGGGGCCGGCCGGGATCAGCGGCGGCCTGCTCGTCGCCGGAGCTCTCGTCTTTCTGCTCGCCTTGCTGCGGGCCGACCGGCTGATGGTGCGCGTGCTGACGCCGCTGGTTTCGACGCTGTTCGTCCTCACCGTCACGGTGGCGGTGATGCCGGCCACGCTCGAGCGCGCCGTGGGCGCGACCCACGGCCTTCCCGGTAACGCCTCTGCCTGGATCAGCAGCCTGACCGTCGTGATCGTCACCCTGACGCTCCGCCGGGTTCGACGCCTCGGCCCGTACAGCCTGCTCGCCGCCCTCCTCGCGGGAACCGTCGTCTACTTCGGGCTTGCCGGCCTCCCCGACACCGCGATCGGGGGCGGCCTGGCGGCGCCCGGAATCCTGCCCTGGGGGGCACCCTCGGTCGGTGCCGGGGTGGCGATCCCGTTCGCACTGGCGGGCGCGCTGGCGGCCTTCAACACGGTCGCCACCGGGGGGGTCGTGGCGGCCGCCGAGAGGCCCACGCTGACGGGTCGTGCCCTGGCGCCGAGCGCGGCGCGGCGCGCGCTGTTGAGTAACGCAGCGACCCAGGCGGTCGGAGCGCTGGTGGGCAACCTGGTGGGGACGGTGTCGCGGTTGGACTCGCTCGGAATCGTGCGCCTGATCGGCAATCCGCGGCGCCGGCCGCTCGTGCTGGCTGGAGCCGCGATCACCGCGCTCGCGTTCGTCACGCCGGTCGTCGACCTGGCGGTCGCGATCCCGTTGAGCGTCTCGGCCGCGCTCCTCGCCGTGATCCTCGCCGTGATCATCGCCGGCGCGCTGCAGACGATCGTGCGCCAGCCCAAGCGGACGATCGCATTCGTCGCCGTGCCCGCGCTCGCGCCGACGGCAGCGTGGGTGGTGGTCGGCAGCTCATTGTCGCCGGACTGGCAGCTGGTCGCCAACCCGTTGCTGTGGGGGGTGCTCCTGTCGGTGAGCCTGGAGCGAATCGTGGGCCGGCGCGCGAGCCCCGCGCCCGTACTGCTCGCCTCGCAGGACGGCGCTTGATCCCGGGCTGTCGCACCCCGCCGCGCGCTCGGCGGCTCGGGCGCCTCAGGCGCTCACAGGAGCCCCGGCTCGCCGGCGGTCCAGCCGCCGTCGACCGGCAGCAGGTGTCCGGTGATCATCGCCGCGGCATCCGAGCAAAGGAACACGACGGGGCCGGCGATGTCCCGCGGCTGGGCGATCCGGCCCAGGGGAATCCGCCGTACGGATGCGTCGTGCACCTCCTTGATCTCCAGCATCGGCGTGGCCATCGGCGTCCATACGAAGGTCGGCGCGATCGCATTGACGGTGATGTCGTGGGGCGCCCAGTCGATCGCCAGGCTGCGGGTCAGGGCGGCAACCGCGCCCTTGCTCGCGGTGTAGACGGCTTGGTTTGGCAGCGACAGGATCGCCGCCTGCGAGGCGAAGTTGACGATTCGCCCCCGCCGCAGCGGGATCATCTGGCGCGCGGCCGACTGGGCCGCGAACAGCGTGCCCTTCAAATTGACGCGGATCAGCCGGTCGAGGTCCGACTCCTTGGCCACTTCGGCGGGCTCGTTGTCGCAGATCACCCCGGCGCAGTTGACCAGCGCGTGGGCCGGTCCGAGCTCGCCGGCGACTCGCTCGAAGGCCGCCTCCACGTCGGTCTGGTCGCCGATGTCGCAGCCGACGGCGAGCGCTCGTCGACCTGCCCTGGCCACCAGCGTGCGGGTCTCCTCGAGGCGGGCTTCGTCGAGGTCGATCAGGGCGACGTCGGCTCCGGCGTTGGCCATCGCTACGGCGACGGCTTGACCGATACCCTGGGCAGCCCCGGTCACCACGCCGATGCGTCCGTCGAGGTCGTAGCTCACTGTGAAGTCCGACATTTCAAGTTCCATCTCCTCTTGGACTCGTCAACCAGGTTGCATATGGCGCTGCGCCCGAACGGATGTTAGGTTACGAAAAATGTCGAACATCGCATTGGCGGAGTATCGGATGCTGATCGGCGGGGAGTGGGTTTCGGCCGTCGACGAATCCGTGTTCGAGTCACAGAACCCGACCACCGGTGAGCCTTGGGCCAGCATCCCGCGGGCCGGCACGGCCGATGTCGATGGGGCCGTGACCGCCGCCCGCGCAGCCTTCGAAGGACCCGCCTGGCGCGGCCTGACGGCGAGTCAGCGCGGGCTGCTCCTGATCCGGCTGGCCGATCTCATCGCAGAGCGGGCCGACGATCTCGCGACCATCGAGACGCGTGACAACGGCAAGCTGCTGCGCGAAACCGCGGCTCAGGCCCACGCGCTCCCGCGCTGGTATCGCTTCTACGGCGGCCTGGCCGACAAGATCGAGGGATCGGTACCCGCGATCGATCAACCAACAGTGTTCAACTACACCCTCCGGGAGCCGGTCGGGGTGGTGGCCGCGATCGCGCCGTGGAACTCGCCGCTGCTGCTCGCGACGTGGAAGCTCGCGCCTGCTCTGGCCGCCGGCAATACGATCGTGATCAAGCCCAGTGAGTTCACCTCGGCCTCGCTGCTCGAACTGGCCGTGCTGTTCGAGCAGGCGGGCTTTCCCCCCGGTGTCGTCAACGTGATCACCGGGTTCGGCGACGTGGCCGGCCGATCGCTCGTCGAGCATGCGGGGATCGACAAGATCGCGTTCACCGGCGGCCCGCCGACCGCACGAGCGATCGCCCGCGGCGCCGCCGAGCACCTCACCCCCACCCTGTTCGAGCTTGGCGGCAAGTCGGCCAACATCGTCTTCGACGACGCCAACCTCGACGCCGCCGTCGCCGGAGTGCTCGCGGGGATCTTTGCCGCGTCGGGTCAGACCTGCATCGCCGGCTCGCGCCTGCTCGTCCACGCATCGGTCGCGCAGGAGTTCGTCGGGCGAATCGTCGCGCGTACCGAGGCGATCACGGTTGGGGATCCGATGTCGCCCGATACCAACATGGGACCGGTCTCGACCCCGGCGCAGCTGCGCAGGATCTCCGGCTACGTCGAGGCGGCCGTCTCCGACGGAGCGACTGTGGCCGCCGGCGGATCTCGGTCCGAGGATCCTGCCCTGTCGCGCGGTCTCTTCTACCGGCCCACGGTCCTGACCGGCGTCAAACCGCAAATGGCGATCGCGCAGGAGGAGGTCTTCGGTCCGGTCCTCTCGGTGATCACCTTCGCCGACGAGGATGAGGCGATCCGGATCGCCAATGGCACGTTATACGGCCTCGCCGCCGGCGTCTGGACCGACAACCTTAAGCGCGCGCACCGGATGGCGCGGGCATTACGGGCGGGCACGGTGTGGATCAACACCTACCGCGCGGTCTCACCGATCTCGCCCTTCGGCGGTTCGGGCCTGAGCGGCCATGGCCGCGAGAACGGCGTCGAGGCAATCCGCGAGATGACGCAAGTCAAGAGTGTCTGGGTCGAGCTTTCCGAGACGGTGCAGGACCCATTCGTCCTGCGCGTCTGATGGCGCCCTCGGGTAACCGCCTGGCCGACAGGCGGGTGCTCGTCACCGGCGCGGGCACGGGTATCGGGCGTGCGGTCGCCGAGCGCTGCGTGGCCGAGGGGGCGCGCGTGGCTATGCTCGACATCGACCTGCCGGCGGCACAGCGAGCGGCCGGCGAGCTCGGCGCGGTGCTCGCGCTGGGCGTCGACGTGGCCGACAGCGCGGCCGTCGAGGCATCGATTGCCGACGTGGCGCGCGGGCTCGGCGGCCTGGATCGGCTGGTCAACAACGCGGGCATCCCAATGGTCGGTGCAACCCACGAGCTGGCGCCGGCCGATTGGGACCGGGTGCTGGCGATCAACCTCAAGAGCATCTACCTGGTGTCACGCGCGGCGTGGCCACACCTGCGTGCGGCCGGTGGCGGAGCAATTGCCTCGACGGCTTCGGTCGCCGGCATGTGGGGGACCGAGGGTCAGGCGGGTTATGCCGCGGCCAAGGCCGGCGCGATCATGCTCACTCGCTGCATGGCTCTGGACGGCGCACGCGATGGAATCCGAGTCAACTGCGTTTCACCGGGGTTCACCCGGACGCCGCTGCTCGAGGGCTACCTCGACGGACAGCCCGACCCGGCCGCCGCGCAGGCCGCGATCTCCGCCCGCCACCCGATCGGGCGCCTGGGCGAGCCGCACGACATCGCCGAGGCATTCGTCTATCTGCTGTCTGACGACGCCCGCTGGGTCACGGCCACCAATCTCGTCGTCGACGGCGGCCTGACGTCGGGTATCTGGGGCTGACCGGCTCAGGCGCCGCGCTGGGCCGCGAGCTCGGCCAGGACCTGATCGGTGTCGGCGCCGACGGCCGTGGGGCCGGTCCACCGAATCGCTCCGGGAGTTTTGCTCAGGCGCGGGACGATCCCCGGAATCGTCACCTGGCCGAGGTCGGGGTCGGCGCAGCGCACGAAGCTTTCCCGGGCGCGGTAGTGCGGGTCGTCGAGGATCTGCCCGGCGTCGTACACCGGGGCGATC
>Ga0182024_10001772_pt1 | contig 54801 bp, 52 predicted proteins | sample P32metaG_FD_120480 | JGI IMG/M metagenome (GOLD analysis project Ga0182024, IMG submission 120480) | Permafrost microbial communities from Stordalen Mire, Sweden - P3-2 metaG (Illumina Assembly) | ecosystem: Environmental > Terrestrial > Soil > Wetlands > Permafrost | place: Sweden: Stordalen...
GCACGAATGGATGCACAAGGCGTGCATCGGCGCAACACGAACGCCATCAGCGTGCGCCGGCCCAGAAAATCTGTACGTGAGTGCCTTGCGCGATCGGCTGCGCGATGACCCGGATTGTCCGCCGGCCTGCCTCGGCGGAAAACGTCAGCGTGCCGTCGTTTTCTTCACTATCGCTCTGCGCAAAGCCCGAAGTGGTGACCGTCCGGCGATAGTAGGCGATGACGTCGGTGGGCGTCGCATTTGTTTCAAATATGATGCTTCCACCCGAGCCGCCCATGCGGTTGCGCGCGAAGCCCGAGCGGATGCTGGCGCCGGGATAGACGGGCACGTAGGAGGGCGGCTCGAAACCCTTGTTGCTGTTGAAGCTCATGATGCCCTCGGGCGGCGGCCCGGAATCGTTCCGGCCATTTTCGGTGTGCAGCCTGTATTGGCCGCCCGTGTCGGCAATCACGGTGTCGCCGCGTTTTGCCTGCGCCTGGTGCTGCGGTTCCCGCCCGCAGGATGCGAGCGCCGTCATGCACGCGAGCAACACGAGCGCCGGTGATGCGCGCATGAAAGCGTCCTTCGCAATTCCGTCGCAAAGATTTCTCGCGCCGATGGCCGCGGCGCGCAAGGAACGTCTTTTTTAAAGGAACCCCTCACCCAGGCCGAAGCGTCCGAGAGTCCTCGTCTGTTTCCCTCTCCCACAAGGGGAGAGGGGAATCCGAGTGCTTGCTTTCCGGCGTTGATGCAGCATTCCGCATTCCCCTCTCCCCTTGTGGGAGAGGCGTGCAGGTACGGGCAGCAAAGCCTGTGCCGAAGTGGGTGAGGGGTCGCGAGGTCTGAATTGTCTTGACCCGGCAACTGGTTTCATTTGAAACTAATCCGGGACATGGCGGGAAGGAGTACGTGATGGCGGCATTGTGGGACAATCCCATGGGCACCGACGGGTTCGAATTCGTGGAGTACACCGCGCCCGATGTCGGCGCGCTGCACGCGCTGTTCGAACGCATGGGATTCCGCGCCGTGGCGCGGCACCGCTCCAAGGCAGTGACGCTCTACCGCCAGGGCGGAATCAATTTCATCGTCAACGCGGAGCCGGACAGCCACGGCAGCCGCTTTGCCAAGGCACATGGACCGTCCGCTTGCGCGATGGCGTTTCGCGTCAGGGATGCGGGCAGGGCCTATGCGCGCGCGCTCGAACTGGGCGCCGTGCCGTTCCACAACCAGGTCGGCCCGATGGAGCTCAACATTCCCGCGATCGAGGGCATCGGCGGGAGCGTCATCTATCTCGTCGACCGCTACGGCGATCGTTCGATCTACGATGTGGACTTCGTGGCCACCGATGCGGCGAAGGGATTCGCGCATGACGGCGCGGGCCTCTCCGCGATCGACCACGTCACCCACAACGTCTTCCGCGGCAATCTCGACCGCTGGGCCGGCTTCTACGAGAAACTCTTCAATTTCCGCGAGGTCCGCTATTTCGACATCGAGGGCAAGCTGACGGGCCTGAAGTCGCGGGCGATGACGAGCCCCTGCGGCATGATCCGCATTCCGATCAACGAATCCTCCGACGACAAATCCCAGATCGAAGAATATCTGCATCTCTACAAGGGGGAGGGCATCCAGCATATCGCCCTCTCGACCGAGGACATCTATGGTTCGGTCGCGAAGCTGCGCGGGTGCCGCGTCCAATTCCAGGACACGCCCGACACCTATTACGAGCGCGTCGACAACCGCGTCAAAGGCCATGGCGAGGATGTGGAGCGGCTGAAGCGCGAGCGCATCCTGCTCGATGGCGCGCCCACGGAGGATCAGGGCCTGTTGCTGCAAATCTTCACCCAGAATGCCATCGGCCCGATCTTCTTCGAGATCATCCAGCGCAAGGGCAATGAGGGTTTCGGCGAGGGGAATTTCAAGGCGCTCTTCGAATCGATCGAAGCCGATCAGATCCGCCGAGGAGTCCTCGAGGCATGAGCTCGAAGAACTGGATCGAGTTTCCGCGCGTCGAAGGCGTCACTTCGCGGCAGGCCCACGCGGATCTGCCCGGCGGCACGTTCGAGCGCGAGATGGGCCGCGAGGGATTCTTCGGCCCCGCGACGCATTTCTACCATCGCCATGCGCCGACGGGCTGGACGTCGATCGAGGGGGCGTTGCGTCCGCGCGCCTTCGATGCGGCTGAGGCGGCCGAGATTTCCAGCGGGCCGTTCGGCGCCGCCGCGATTCTTGCGAGCCAGCAATGTGCGCTCACGATGTGGAAGTGCTCGGCGCCGATGCGGCGCCTGGCGCGCAACGCCGACGGCGACACGCTGCTTTTCATCCACGAAGGCGCGGGCGATCTCTTTTGCGATTTCGGCCATCTCGCGTGGCGCGACGGCGACTACATCCTTCTGCCGCGCGGGACGATGTGGCGCATGGAGCCCAAACCGCAGGCAGTCATCCTGCTCATCGAGGCGGTGGATGGCGCGTTCAAGCTGTCGGAGCGCGGGCTTCTGGGTCCGCACGCGATCTTCGATCCCGCGGCGCTCGAAACGCCGAAGCTCGACGAAGACTTTGCCGCACAGGCAGACGGCGAATGGCGCGTCGAGGTCAAGCGCCGCAAACAGGTGAGCACCATCGTCTTTCCGTTCAATCCGCTCGACGCGGCCGGCTGGAAGGGAAACCTCGCCCCCGTCAAACTCAACTGGCGCGACATAAGGCCGGTGATTAGCCATCGTTATCATGTCCCTCCATCCGTGCATTCGACCTTCGTCGCCGACCGCTTCGTCGTCTGCACCTTCGTGCCGCGGCCGATCGAGACCGATCCCGGCGCGCTGAAGGTTCCGTTCTTTCATTCCAACGACGATTACGACGAGGCGATCTTCTACCATCGCGGCGAATTCTTCAGCCGCGACAACATCCATCCGGGCATGATGACCGTGCACCCGAGCGGCATCACCCACGGCCCGCATCCCAAGGCTTTCGCGGCGGGCGCCAAAGCCGCGCGCAAGGAGACCGACGAGGTCGCTGTGATGATCGATTCGCGCGATCCGTTCGAGCTGGCCCCACAGGCCGAGGCGCATGAGGATCGCGCCTATGCCGACAGCTGGACGGAAAAGCCGGCTGCAGAAAGTTCGCGGCGGACATGAAGCTCGCGTCGCTTCGCCATGGCCGCGACGGCCTGCTGGTGGTGGTCGATCGCGATCTCGCGCGCTCAGTCGCGGTGCCCCATGTCGCCTCGACCCTGCAGGAGGCGATGGACGACTGGCATCACGCCGCGCCCCGTCTGATGCGCGTGTATGATCTGTTGAACGAAGACGCCGCCGATGGCGCCAAACCATTTGCGTCCGAAGATTGTGCGGCGCCGCTGCCACGCGCCTATCAATGGGCCGATGGTTCCGCTTACGTCACGCATGTGGAACTGGTGCGCAAGGCGCGCGGCGCGGAAATGCCGGCTTCGTTCTGGACCGATCCGCTGATGTATCAGGGCGGCTCCGACGGTTTCATCGGCGCGCGCGAGCCGATCGTGGCGGCAGACGAATCCTTCGGCATCGATTTCGAAGCGGAAGTCGCCGCGATCACCGACGACGTGCCGATGGGAACGGCGGCGGAGGCGGCTCTCCCTCACATCAAGCTGCTCATGCTGGTCAATGATGTGAGCCTCAGGAACCTGATCCCGGCGGAGCTGGCGAAAGGCTTCGGGTTCTTCCAGTCGAAGCCGGCGAGCGCGTTCTCGCCCGTCGCCGTCACGCCGGACGAGTTGGGCGAAGCATGGTCCGAGGGCAAAGTGCATCTGCCGCTGTCGGTGCATCTGAACGGAGCGCTGTTCGGCGCCCCCAATGCGGGCGAAGACATGACCTTCTCCTTCGCCCAGCTCATTGCGCACGCGGCGAGGACGCGCCTGCTTGGCGCCGGCTCGATCATCGGCTCGGGCACCGTTTCCAATCGCGACGCTTCGCGCGGCTCCTGCTGCATCGCAGAGAAGCGCACGCGCGAGCTACTGGATTCGGGGAGCCCCAAAACGCCCTTCCTCCATTTCGGCGACCGCGTGCGCATCGAGATGCTGGACCCGCGCGGTCATTCGATCTTCGGAGCCATCGATCATGACGTCGTCCATGCCCGGCCCTGACTTCGTGCTCTACGGATATTTCCGCTCCTCCGCGGCGTTCCGCGTGCGCATCGCGCTCAACCTCAAAGGCATCCAACCGGAGTTGAGATTCGTGCATCTGCTGAACGGCGGCGGCGAGCAGCGCGGCGCGGATTACAGCGCCGTCAATCCGCAGCAGCTCGTTCCCACGCTCGTGCATGATGGCCACACGATCGGACAGTCGCTTGCGATCATCGAATATCTCGACGAGATCCATCCCGCGCCGCCGCTGCTGCCGCGCGACGCGGCCGGCCGCGCGCGCGTGCGGCAGCTGGCCTGCATGGTCGCCTGCGACATCCATCCGCTCAACAATCTGCGGGTGAATCTTTATTTGCGTGACAGTTTGGGCGCCAACGAAGAGGCGCGCGTGCAGTGGCAGCACCACTGGATGGAACTGGGCTTCGCCGCGCTCGAAACGATGATGGCGCAGTCGCCGCAGACGGGAACATTCTGCCATGGCGATGCGCCCACGCTCGCCGACATCTGTTTGATCCCGCAGCTCGCCAATGCGTGGCGCGTGCATCTCGATCTTGCCGCATATCCGACGCTTCTGCGCATCGAAGAGCACGCGCTTGCGCTTCCCGCTTTCGAATCGGCTCTGCCAAAGAACCAGCCCGATGCGGAATGAACCGCGTTCCGCGTGGAAGGGCGCGTGCCCGACACTCGATCTCGACCGCTTCCTGCCCTACCGGCTTTCGGTGCTGACCAACCGCGTCAGCAACGCCATCGCGCGGCATTATTCGGAGCGGTTCGATCTCAGCCCGCCCGAATGGCGGGTGATGGCGGCGCTCGGCCAGGCGTCGGGCCTGTCGGCGCGCGAGGTCGCATTGCGCACCGAGATGGACAAGGTGCAGGTCAGCCGCGCCGTCGCGCGCCTCATGCGGGGCAAGCGCGTGCAGAAGCAGACCGACACGTCGGACGGCCGCATCACGCGCCTGTCGCTGAGCACGCGGGGCCGCTCTATGTACAACGAGATCGTGCCGCTCGCGCTCGCGCTCGAGGAACAATTCCTCGCCGCGCTCGCCCCCCGCGAACGCGCGGCGCTGGACCGGCTGATCGCGAAGCTGTCGCAGGAAGCGGAGCGCCTGCGCGTGTGAGGACCCGCGGTCACTTCGCGTGCGGCTTGCGGGAATGGGTCGGCGCGCGGCGCGGGCGCTTCACGCGCGGTTTTGGCGGCGGGTTCACGCCTTCGCCGAGCCGGTAGGTCATCTCGCGCAGATGGCGCATGAACTCCTGCCGATCGGCAGTGGCGGGGAGTTTCTCGAACGACACCGGCGCGCCGATGCGGATGTGAAGTTCGCTGCCGATCTTGTCGTGCACCTCCTTGAACAGGAGCGAGAGGCGCAGCGTTGTGCTGATATGGCTTGCGAGCTGGAACATGCGGCTGTTCTGTCCGGCGAAGAACACCGGTGCGACGGGCGCCTTCGCCTGGCCGATCAGCCGCGCGGTGAACGTTTTCCACTCCGTATCGACGGCACGCTTGTGCCACAGGGTCGGAGTCGTGGAGACTCCACCAGCCGGAAAGACGATCAGGCAGCCGCCTTCCAGAAGATGTCTCTTCGCGGCGGCGCGCGATTGGACATTCGTCCGCACGGCTTCCGGCGATTCGGTGAAATCGATGGGCAGGAGAAATTTGCGGACCTGCTCGGCGCGCGCCAGCACCGAATTCGTCAGCACACGGAAGTCCTCGCGCACCCGCGAGACGAGATGGCAGATGACGACGCCGTCGAGCACGCCGAAGGGGTGATTGGAGACGACGATGACCGGCCCTTCTTTCGGCCACGTCTGGAGCGCGTCCTCGTTGCAGACGATCTTCAGCTCGAGCCGGCGCACGGCCGCATCCCAGAAGCTTTCGCCGGGAAGCGGATTGGTCAGATGATCGTCATAGAGCCATTTGAGATAGGGCTGGCCCGACATGCGCTCGATGAGCCGGATCACGAAGCGCTTGAGGCGCGGATCGTCCGGTTCGGCGTAGGAGAAATTGTCGGAGGCGGTGTCGCCCATGATTCGCGCAGAATGGCAAAAAGCGCGGCTTGCGTCAGCAGGGGAAGCGCCGTTTCAGCCAGCCGATCATCGCCTCATTTGTCTCGTCGGGCTTTTCCTGCTGGGTCCAGTGTCCGCAGCGGCGAACGAGGATTTTCTCGAGATCGGGCACGAAGCGCTCCATTCCTTCCGTCATGGACGGCGCCAGGATGACGTCGTCCTCCGCCATGATCATGAGTGCGGGCGCGCGTACGAGCGGCTCCTTGCCTTCCGACAGCTCCCAGTTTCGGCTGATGTTGCGATACCAGTTGATGCCGCCTGTGAAGCCCGTGCGGGCAAACATATCGACGAACACCTTCATTTCCTGAGAGTCGAGAAGCATCTCGCCGCGCCATTTCGACTCGTCCGACTGAAGGGCGCGCACGAGCTTGAGATTGCGTTCCTCCTGCGGCCGCTTCGCGTACTCGTCTGCCGTTACGACATTACGGCGCATGAAGAAACGGAACGTCTTGCCGACATCGGCGGCCAGAATTGCGTCGGCCTCGCCGGGCTTCTGGAAGAACACGATGTACATGTCGTCGCCGAACCGGGCGCGCATCATGGCGATCGGATCGACCGGCGGCCGCGGGAAGAAAGGCGTGTTGACGCCGATCACGCCCGCGACACGGTCTGGGTGATAGAGCGGCATTGCCCACACCACGCTGCCGCCCCAGTCGTGGCCACAGAACACCGCTTTTTCAATTCCGAGCGCATCGAGAAGGCCGACGAGATCGCCGGTCAGATGCGCCATGTCGTAGTCCCGCACATCCGCCGGGCGCGATGTCTTCCCATACCCGCGCTGATCGGGCGCGATGACGCGGTAGCCGGCTTTAGCGAGCGCCGGCAATTGATGGCGCCAGGAAAAGGCAAGCTCCGGAAAACCGTGACACAACACGACCGGAAAACCGTCTCTCGGCCCGGCTTCGTGCACGGCCATGTCGATTCCATTGGTGCGGATCATTGTGGGCGCGGGAAAATCGATCATGTCCACGATTCCTATGAAACGGTCTTCAAAGCCCAATAAGCCAGCGTCCCCCAGCCGGCGAGAAAAGCCATGCCGCCGAAGGGCGTCACAAGACCCAATGCCCGCATGCCGGTCAGCGCGAGCGCATACAGCGAGCCGGAAAACAGGACAATGCCGAGAAGGAACAGAGCGCAGGCGAGCTGCGCGCCCGGGGTCCCGCGAAGAGAAAGCACTGCAAGTCCGATGGCAAGCGCATGATACATCTGATAGCGCGCGCCGGTTTCGAACACGACAAGGTCATGCGCATCGATGCGGCCTTGCAGTGCATGGGCGCCGAACGCTCCGGCCGCCACTGCCAGAAATCCGTTGATCGCCGCGACAGCCAGCCAGGTCTTCATCCGTCACGCGCAGCCGCAGCCGGGTTGGGCGTGAACCACGGGATGAATGTCTGCCACCTTCTCGTCGAGGCACGCGAGAGCGCTGCGGGATATTTCGGCGGTCGCCGCGAAGTCTGCGCGCGTACGCTCGAGCAGCGCGGGATCGCCCATCAGATCGAGGGCGGTCCAGGCGAGCGATTTCGCGCCGTCGATCACGGCGGCATCGCCCTTTTCGGACGCCGCCCAGCGCGCAAATTCCGCATTGTGAATGATCACGTTTGCAGGGGCGACCGCGAGCATCGGGTGAATGGAGGGGACGCGATGGCTGATATTGCCCATGTCGGTCGAGCCCGCAAAACCGGGTGGAATCGAACCGACGGGAACGAGTTCGCGGCCCAGGCTCTCGATGTTCTTTGCGATGGCCTCGGCCATCGGCCAGTTCGTCTTCAGGTCGAGATAGTCCACAGCGCCCCAGCTCGTTCTGACCGTGCAGCCCGTCGCAAGCGCAGCCGCCTCGAAACAGGCCTGCACGCGTTTTTTCAGCGCCGCCAGCTCGTGCACGTCTGCGGCGCGCACATAGAAGCGGCAGGCGGCGCGTTCGGGCACGATGTTCGCGGCAAGCCCCCCATCGGTGATGATCCCGTGAATGCGCTCGGTCTGGCGGATATGCTGGCGCAGTTGCGCGATCGACTGATAGGCGGTGACCACCGCATCGAGCGCGTTCAAGCCGCGATAGGGCATAGCAGAGGCGTGCGCGGCGCGGCCGAAATAGGTGACTTCCACTTCCGAGATGGCAATGCAGGGCATCGTGACGAGATCGACATTGGCGGGATGGATCATCATTGCCGCGTCCACGCCTTCGAAGGCGCCGGCGCGCGCAAGAATTTCCTTGCCGCCAAAACGCTCTTCCGCGGGCGTGCCGAGATAACGCACGCGGCCCGGAAGGTTCGCGCCGAGTTTCGCCAGCGCCATCGCCGCTCCTAGTCCTGCGGTGGCGATGATGTTGTGTCCGCAGGCATGGCCGACGCCCGGCAGCGCGTCATATTCGGAGAGAACCGCGATTACGGGACCGCTGTCCCTGCCGAAATCCGCGACATAGGCGGTCTTCAGGCCGAACGCTTCGCGCTGCACGGGCAGATCGTGCGCCGCAACCGCATCCGCGAGCCGGGCCGCCGACTTGAATTCCTCGAGCGCGAGCTCCGGCTCCTGGTGGATCGCGTGACTCAGTTTGAGAAGTTCGGCGCGCATCGAATCGACCGCAGCGGCCGCATCCTTCTTCAACGCTTCGACATTCATAAAACGGTTTCTCCGGACGGATGGCGCACACAATAGCGGAACGCCCACGAAAGCCCAAAACCTGCGATCGCGGCACGCCGAACGGCGCCAGCATTGCCGTGGGAGGGCTGTTCGTCTTGTGGCGTTACCGGTCCAGCGCGCCGCTTCGCGTGTAGTTCTGCGCGCCGAGCTTCCGTGCCAGGAATTCTGCCGTTGCGGCGTCGGCCCTCAGCCAGGACTCATGCCGAAGGAACCCGTGGATCTCATCGGGCATGACGAGTTCCTCGAAGGGCAGGCGACGCGCCTCCAGGCGCCTTGCGAGATCAATCGTTTGCTGAAACGGGACATTGCGGTCGTCGTCCCCCTGGATCAGAAGTACCGGCGATTTCCAGCGGTCGACGCTTGCGTCGGGCGAAGAGGTCCAAGCGACTTTCAGTGCCGCGTCGCGATCACCTTTCTCGAAACGTGTCACCGGTTTGCCGCCCAATTCGTCGAGCAGCCGTGACCAGTCATGCACGCCGTGGAGATCGACACCCGCCTTGAAGATGTCGGAGTTGCGCGCCAGCGCGAGGGCGGTGAGATAGCCGCCATAGGAACCGCCCCACATGCCGATACGCTGCGCGTCGACGCCATGCGTGTGTTGGAGGAACTGCGCGCCCGCGAGCACGTCCTGATATTCGGACGCACCGGTCGGTCCCGCGCGGTCGGGTTGATGGAACTTTCGTCCATAACCGATGCCGAGCCGGTAGTTGACCGAAAGCACGACGAAACCGTGAGCTGCGAGATACTGATTCACCGCATAGGCATTGCTGTAATAGTCCATGTAATGCCAGCCGAGCAGCATCTGCCGCGGTGGGCCGCCATGCACGAAAATGATTCCGGGTTTGGCGCCGCCTTCGTCCCGACGTTGAAACAACTGTCCGTGCACAAGCGTGCCGTCGGCCGCATTGAACGCCACGGATTTGGGAACGATGAGTTGGGCAACCGGAAAATCCGCGGGCAGGGCGCCGGCGTCCAGCGTGGCGCGATGCGAGCCGTCGACGTCGACCACGCCGATTTCGGGCGGGTGCTGCGCGCCCGTCGACACGAACGCCACGCGATCGCCGGATGCCGCGACCGGCCGCCATTCGATTGTTTCTCCCGAAGTGAGAGCAACGGGCGCCGCGCGATCGACCGGCACGCGAAAGAGATGGCGGCGGTCGTCGTCGTCCACCGTCTTGCCGGTGTTCGCATCGTAGATCATGAACTTGCGGTCACGGCTCAGCGCGACGTGCTCGACCATGAACGCTCCCGGCGTGAGCAGCAGCGATGCCCCGCCGGCGGCCGGAACCGAATAGAGATGTGGCCAATCATCGAGATAGGCGAGAAACACGAGGCGGTCTCCCGCCGCCCACCGCAGGTTCGCTTCTCCTTCGACATCGGGCCAGGAGCCGGCGAGGGTGTCCGGGCTCGACCATACCGCGCGGCCCGTGCCGTCCGCGGCGTTGGCAACCCAGATTGACCAGGGCTGTGGCGTTTGTTTCAGGATTGGCGGCGGCGGCCCGCCATCGCCGTGCCGTCGCGCGAACGCAATCTTCGAGCCGTCGGGCGACCATCGCGGCGACAGATCATTGCTGGTGGACGGCGCAACATAGATAAGCGGCTTGTCCTTCGAGACAAACTCGCCGATGAAGGCGTGATCGCCGCGATTGGAAACGAAGGCGAGCCGGCTTCCCTCGGGCGACCAATGCAGGTCGCTGTCTTTCCCGCGGTCGAAGAAGAGGCGCGCGGGCTTGCCTTTTCCATCGAGCGGCGCGGTCCACACCTGATCGTTGATCGTATAGGCAAGCGTGCCGCGCGCGGAGATGGCGGGTGTGTCGCCGGCTGCGATCTTCACTGGAGCGCCTCCCGCGAGTGATGCAGCCCAAATCGTCACCATTTGCTGCTGGGGCGAGGCGTCCGGATCGGGCGCGAGATTGCCTTCCGCCGGCCAGTTCGCGTCGTGGTCGCCGCCGCGCACATAGACGAGATGTGTGCCGTCGGGCGAGAAAGTAAGCTGGGTGATCTCCTGCCCGTCGTCCGCGGTGTAGTGCGTCACCTGATGCGGCCGGAACGCCGGCCCATCGGCAATCCATACATTGCGCACGCCATCGACATTGCGCACCCACGCGATCCGGTCGGCGCGTTCCGCGGCTGCGAGTTCGTCGGCGAAAGGATAGTGGAGCACCTGCGCCATGGTGAAATCCGCAGCACGCGGCTTCGATGCGCCGGGCATCGCCGCAGCCAACGAACCGAGAAGCATGCACATGAACGCGCGCGAAATTGGCATCGATCGATTCCTGAAAGGAGAATCACGGAAAGCGAGAACCGCAGTTTCGCCCGCTAGGCCTGCGCCCGCAAGCGTCGCGCGGAACTTGATGCGGGATGACGCGTTCGCGAAGCGCAGCCGCGCGAAGGGATGAAGCAAACTTTGAGCACGACCATTGCAACATCGAACGGTTTGCTGCAGGCAAAGACGGTGGGATTCATGCTGGCGCATGAGCAGCAATAACGTGTTGCCCAGGCTTGGAGGATATATGCGCTAGAATGGCGCGAGTTGTGGTGGTCGAGGTTCGAACGGATCTGTGTGGTGCAACGGCCGATCGCTGCACGCCTCGTTCACTTGCCCGTCCCTTGGGCCGTGATGCTGCCTTCAGCTGTCGGCGGCCCCCTCAGTATCCACTCGAAGCCGACAGCGATCAGTGCGCCGACGAGAGGTCCCATGACGTATATCCAGCTTGTCGAAAAATCGCCGCGGATGAGATCGGGAGCGATCGAGCGGGCTGGATTCATTGAGGCACCGCTGATTGGCGAAGCCCAGAGGCCGGCGAGCGCGATGTATCCTCCTACGGCAATGGCGCCGTTCGGTCCGATATTGCGGGCGCCTGCGGCGGTCCCCAGGATCGTGTTCACGAGACCCGCAGTGAGCAGCGCCTCGGTCGCCAGCGCCTGCAGGGCGCTCACATGTGCTCCGGGTGTCGTGGCGGCGCGGGCGACGGCTCGGCCAAACGTCATTTGGAGAAAGACAAGCGCCGCAACCGCCCCGGCAATTTGGGCGGCGATGTAGCCGGGTACGCGTTTCCAGGGGAAATTGCGGCGCAACGCAAATGCCAGGGTGACGACGGGATTCAAATGCGCGCCGCTCACCGTTCCCATGAAGTAGATCACCACCATCACCGTCAAGCCTGGAGCGACCGCGGCGGCTGCTTGTATCGCATGAGCATTGTTCATCGCCGTTGAGACACCTGCTCCTGCTCCGGATGCTACCAGTAGGAGCGTTCCCCACCATTCGGCAAATATCCGTCGCCATTCTCTCGACGAATCGAGGAATTCCGCAGACGGCATTTCCCCGACCATGTGTAAATTGCGCTGTGGATCAGCTTTCGTCTTGGGCGACGTACTCATGCGGCAATGCAGCGTCCTTTGGCGGTGTGGGCGCGCTATTTTTTCCTGTGCCGCTTTTCAAATCGCTTCTGCGCGGCCTTTACAAGTTCCGACGCGGCTTGCGCTCCGCTTTCTCCGAGCGGTTTGAATTTCTTGTCATGCAAATGGTTGTAGTTGACAAAGAAGGCCGATATCTCCTTCAGCAAATGCGGGCCTAGGCCCTTGAGCGAATGCGCCTCGTCATGTATGCGCGCATGGGTCGCGACGGAGATGAGGCGGTCGTTACGGGTCCACTCTCTTCCCTTGTCTTTCTGCTCGGCCTTGATCGCCCCGATAGGTCGCACCGTCAAGATGCAGCCTGGCACCCCCGGAAAGTCCATCAGCACGAGCACATCCAATGGATCGCCATCCCCGCCCACGGTGGAGGGCACGAATCCGAAGTCGTAAGGGAACGTCATCCCTTCCGGCATGACCGTTTTGAATTCGAAGCAATCGCAGACGGGATTGTAGGCGTATTTGACCTGGCTGCCTTTGGGCGTTTCGATGACGACTCGCAGACAGCCCTTGTCATCATATGTCGGCGTCTCTGACAAAACGGCATGCCGGGAAACGTGCCTTGTCAAGCGCTGCGTCCTATGGGAATCCTGAGTTAAAACGCTCGCTCACGTGCAGGTTCCCCATTGACATGGCGAGTAGGGTATTCTGCTGCTGATTCAACAGATCATCGACTCCAGCAATCATTCCTTGCACGCAGCAATTTCCTCTCCCACGGCCTCGATATTGAGATCGCTCGCTCTGACTTTGGGAAAGAGCTTCATGGCGACAGCCTCCGTTCATACGGTGCCCCCGAGGACAAGGAGGAAACACCCGTCGCTTGGCGTTCGTTCCCTGTCGTCTCGGTGTGGCGGCGCATCGTGGACCTGGCGGAACTTAGAATATTTCCGTACGTTGTAACTCGCACGGCGCACTACTAGTTGGCGACTCTCGCGTGAGCGGCAGGGGGGAAACCAGAGCGAAATTATGCGCATCTATGGGAGGAATGCGTGAACGGTTTGATCTATCTCGTGGGGCTCATCGTCGTCATCATTGCCGTCTTGTCGTTCGTCGGTTTGCACTGAGCTGGGGGCACCATGGCAACACTAGAGGCGCGGCCCCTTGAGGCCGCTCGAGTCCCCGCTTCCTACGTACAGTGGAGCGCGGTCATCGCTGGCGCCGTCGCGGCAGCCGCCATTTCCTTCATTCTGGTGGCATTCGGCGTCGCTTCGACTTCGCCGACTTGGCGCGATGCCTCATTTGCGCTGTGGCTACTTTCAGGTCTCTATCTCGTTTTTGTGGCGCTGGTGAGCTTCGGTTTTGGCGGCTATGTAGCCGGACGTTTGCGTACCCGGTTCACTTTACCAGAACGCGAACAGAATTTTCGAGACGGATGCACGGCTTTCTGTCGTGGGGCCTTGCAGTGTTGTTTGGCGCAGTCCTGGCCATAGGAGATGCGGCCAGCGCCACGACTGCTACTGCGCCCACAGGCAGCGCGTCGGGCGCGTCAGCTTCTGTCGCCGGCGAAAACATGATCGCCTACGAGCTCGATCGACTCTTTCGATCAGATCGCCCGGCGACCGAGACCGATATTACGTATAGACGTGACGAAGCTGCCCGGATTCTGCTGACAGCTTCGGGTCACGATGGTTTGGCCGCGGATGATCGCAATTATTTGGTCGAACTTGTGTCCAGTCGCCTGGGAGTTTCGCCCGCCGAAGCGCAATCGCGCGTGGACGATGTGATAGCCCGTGCCAAGCAATCCATCGCGCGCGCCCGCCATGCCGCGGTCCTTGAGGCATTCATGACCGCAGTCGCACAGCTGCCGGGGGGGGCGGCAGTAGCGTGGTTCGCCGCTGGTGAGGGCGATCGCGAGCGCGGGGATATCTTTGCCTGGACATAGGGATCGTGCCGCCGCGTCGTTTCTTGACGCATCTCTACATAGGAACTGAGACTCGGGCTGGTCGTGGCCGCGCTCGACCCGGTGCGGGAATTCGGAACGTCCAGCAGTAGGCAGTAGTCGTTTGCGATCGGCTATATTGTCGTTCCCGCTATCAACCCGTTGGCTGGGTAGTCAAAGAACGCCAGCCATCGGTTCATGGTAGCTTCATCGCTCAGGTCGGTGTGATGATTCTGCACGCGAGACCGCGCGTGTGCCAGGCGAAGTTCGAAAGCACGATAGTTGTAGTGAGAAGTTCCAATACGGGGCCGTGCAACGCGAAAATCCTGATGCTGACCCTGCTAGGCCCATGTCGCCAACATGCCCACTGCTGCGATTGCCATTGTCAGCGTTGACAGCCAGCCCAGCGCGCGCAGGCCACCGATGACCTTGAAGCGACCCATGACGCGGCGATCGGTTGCCAGCCGCATCGTCATGAACATGATCGGCACCGCCGCGACCCCGTTGATCACTGCGCTCCAGAACAGCGCCTTTACCGGATCGATCGGGGTAAAATTGAGGACTCCGCCGATGATCGTCGCCGCCGCAATGGCGCCGTAGAAAGCCTTTGCCTTGAGCGGCTGACGGGCGAGCCCGACGGGCCAATTCATTGCTTCTCCCATGGCATAGGCCGCCGAGCCGGCCAGCACGGGCAGCGCCAGCATTCCCGTACCGATGATGCCGAGGGCAAATACCGAAAAGGCGAAAGGCCCAGCAATCGGACGCAGCGCCTGGGCGGCCTGGGACGAGGTCTGAATGTCGGTGATGCCATGGGCATGTAGGGTAGCCGCCGTCGTCAGCACAATGCACAGCGCGATCAGATTGGAGAAGGCCATGCCTGACCATGTATCCAGACGAATGCGCTGTAGCTGGAACGGGGCCTCCCGTGGAGCGCGCTTCAGGGGATGAGCATGCGGATCCTCTTTTTCGTCCTCCACTTCCTCCCCCGCCTGCCAGAAGAACAAGTATGGACTGATCGTCGTGCCGAACACGGCGACAACGACGGTAAGATAGTCGCGGGTGAACGAGATCTGCGGAATGACCAGGTGCAATCCCACATCCGCCCACGGAACGCGCACGGCAAACAACGTGGCGACATAAGCGAACAGGGAGAGACTCAGCCATTTGAGCACGGATACGTAACGCGAGTAGCGCATGAATATTTCGAGCAGCAGTGAAATCGCCGCGAACAACGCGACGTAGAGCAGGAGCGGCCCGCCGATCAGAAGCCTGAGCGCGGCGCCCATCGCGCCGAGATCCGCACCCAGATTGATCGTGTTGGCGATCACCAGCAGGCCGACCAGGAGATAGAGCGCGGAGCGAGGATAGTGCTGTTTCAGATTTCCGCTCAGGCCGCGGCCGGTCACGCGACCGATTTCTGCGCTGACCTGCTGGATGGCGCACATCAAGGGAAATGTCAGAAGCAGCGTCCAACCCATGTTGACGCCAAACTGGGCGCCCGCTTGCGAATAGGTCGCGATACCGCTGGGGTCGTCGTCCGAGGCGCCGGTGATCAGACCGGGACCCATGATCTCGCGAAGCTTCGGCCACTGCGGTTGCTTCACGGCCGCATGCGAAGATTTGGTCACGCCCCCTCCGTCATCGATCAGGTCAAATAAAGCTCGCGCACCCCGCGCCAAATGAGAACACCGGCGTGGACTTGGCGATCCTGCGACAGGGAACGTCGAACGCACGCGAGACGTTTATTTCCCGTATCTTCAACAGAAGGAACCATCATGGACAAGGATCGCATCAAAGGTACCGGCGACCAGGCCAAGGGCGCCATCAAGACAGGCATAGGCAAAGTCACCGGCGACGAAAAGCTGAAACAGGAAGGCCGCGCCGACAAGATCAAGGGAAAGGTCGAAAATGCTGTCGGCGGCGTAAAAGATGCCGCGCGGGATTTGCGCGACCGCCATTAAACTTCAGTTTCGACGGCAACGGCCATGCGGCCGAAACGACCTTTCCCCCCGAGGTTCGGGGAGGAAAGGTCTTCATCGAATTTCCCGGATTCCGACTTTTCCTGGACGCCGACGCGCCGACGAGGTGTCCACCTCCAACTGAGTAACTCACCGCACTCACGGTCGTCGCCGCCCTCGCCCGCGGCAAACCAGGCGATTACAGCGCCAGGCAGACAAAAGTGCGTCGCAGCTTAGAGACGCGCTTCCCGGTCGTCCTCGATCCGCGCAAAAATGGCGGACGCAACGCAGACGATGGCGCCGAACAAGAGCGAGAAGGCGATCCACAGGCTCGCGTAGCTCGCAGCTTTGCGCACGATATCGGCGGCCTTGCGGGTCTTTTCCTGAACATCCTTCTGCAACGCGTCAACTCTCTGTGCTGCGGCGTCGCGCGGCATGGCGGCACGCGCGGAGGTTAGAGCGACGAGGCGGGCGCGGTCGTCGGGTGCGAGCTCTTCGCCGCGCGTGAAGCCCGTCTCCAGAAGGCGTCCCGCCTCCACGCGCGCCTTGTTGTCCGCATCGCCGCCTGAGGTCGAACCCGAGCCATCGGCAGGCCGGAACAGCTTGTCGACGAGATAGGCCGCGGGACCGGAAGTGTCGGATTTTGCGCCGCGCGCTCCATAGAGCGAGGCCGTTGCTGCGCCGCCCACACTGGCAGCCAGTCCGGCGAACCCAACTACCGCCAGCGTCGCGAGAACCGCGACCGCCCAGGCGATCAGACCGTGTGCGCCAGCGCGGAAGTCTTCCTGCGCCCGCGATTCGAGTTCCGGACCGAGCAGCCGGCCCGCCACGTGCCCGCCGATCGCGAAACCGAAAGCCTGCGCGACGAAAAAATAGATCGCTCCGCCGGTGAGAAAAGACGGAACGGCCGCAGCGCCCTGGGTCATGGGGCGGACCAGCAGGAGTCCGAATCCCGAGCCCAGCATCAAAAGGAAGAAGGTGACGGCTGTGGCGGCGATACCCCCTGCAAACGCCAATCCCCACGAGAAGCGGTAGCCGCTATCGGGGGCCCCCTGATCTGCGATCACGACGGTATCGGTCATGGCTGTTCCCCCGCCTCCTCACGCATGTCCGATGATGAGCCAGAGGATGATGATGATCGGAATGGGAATGCCGATCAGCCAGAGCAGAATGGAACGCATGGTTTCCCCCGATGTTGTGCCGGGTGAAACGCATATCCGGCGTCAAGCGTTCCTTCTCCGCCGCACCGTCTGGGTGCTGCGGTGGAGTAGGTTGGAAATAGATCATAGGGGCGATCCGTTCCTGTCAACGCCGTACTTCGTTCGAATCCGAACATAGCGCCTCTTGACCTTTCATCCGAACAGGCGCCGCAACTCCGCCTCCGGCGCGCCATAGGATCCGTTTGAGATTTCCTCCAATCCCCCGCGGTCGAGGATGGTGATGACGCCGCGCTTTGTTTCGACAAGACCGGCTCTGGCCCACTGGTTGAGCGCGACTGTGACACCGGTCCGGCGCACACCAAGCATGATGGAAAGAAACTCGTGGGTGAGGTGGATGTCGTCCCCATCTACGCGGTCATGCGCCATCAGCAGCCAACGAGCAAGGCGCTCCAGGAGCTTGTTGCGTCCGTTGGCCAGGGCGGTATGCGCCGTCTGGATAACGAAGGAATGCCCGTAACGCAGCAGGGCGCGGCGCAACGTGGCGCTTTGTTCCATGCTCGCGCGCAGCTTGCCGGCGCTGATGCGCCGTCCGTCGCCGGCCATTTGCATGAACGTGTCATTCGGAGAACGGTCCGTCTCCATGATGACTGCCAAACCCGTTAAGCCTTCCCGACCGATGATCCCAACCTCGATTCCTTGCTTGCCGGAATTCCTCGTGACCACGGAAGCGATACCGTGATCGATGAAATAGACGTGGTCGATCCGCCGGTTATGCGTCTCCAACTGCTTGCGGACTGGAAGATCGACGGCCTCCAGGTGAGGTTCCAGCAGACTGAAATCCGTCGGCGAGAGGCTCGCGAGCGGGTGGTTTACTATATCGCCGCGAATGAAATTTTCCAGCATCGCCTTTTCCCCTGGCCCGAAGGGCTCTCAACCGCCGCCCGCTCTTTAGGGAGACGATGCCGCAAAGCTCTGTCAGTATCAAATACCCGCTCTGTGCGGTTTCGTACATAAAACGCAGAACGGACCCCTTGCCACGCATACAAGGTGAGGGGACTGTGGAACCGAACTGTCCCCTTCACCATGGGAGGAACGACATGGGCGATATAGGTCAGTCGGAGGGACAGCTGAAGCAATCCATCAAGGCCCCCGCTGCGCCCCACGATCATGAACAACGCAAAGCGCTGGCCCGCGGGTACCGTTTTCGCGCCGAAGTATCACGGATGATATCCGAGGAGGTAGTGCTGGAGGAAACGCGCACAACATTGCGGGGACTCGCGGATAATTATGACTTTATGGCATCGACATTGGAGAATATGCAGACGTCAGATGGCCAGGAGTAATACACGATCTCCCAAACGAGCGTCTGCGAAACGGGCGATGGGATTTGCCAAGCTGTGAAAGTGTTTGTGCAGTTGCAATAGCCGCGCCGTCATAAGCGCGTTACGTTCTGTTTCAAACAAGGGGGCTGGGATGGATGATCGCGTCGAGGATTTCGCGCAAAAAGCCATGAGGGCTCGTTTGTCCGCTTCGAAGGCCGAGGACGAAGTTGTTAGGTCACAGTGGCTTATGATAGCGGAAATGTGGGGTTGCTGGCGCGGGAGTGCCAGGACATTTCGCGAATGCGCAAAAAACTACGCTAGGTCGGAATGGTATGGGCGGCCGGGCGTGAGAGGGTGGATTATGCCCGGTCGCCACTCGCCAACGGGCCATAGAATTCCATCGGCGCAGGAAAGCACGCTGAACATTGAACCTGAACAACACACGGTAGTTCACAACTATGGTTTGAAGAAGCGCATCCGACCTGCGGTCGGACGGCGCCCGGCGCGGACTACATCCCCTTGTCGAGCGCCTCCGCCTTTGCAAGGTGCATCTTGATCTTCTTCAGGGTATTGCGTGCCCAAAGCCTGAGACTCCGCTCGTCGCCGCTTTTCGCATAGTCCTCGAAGAGGGAGACCGCGTCCTTGTGGCCGCTCACCTGGCTGCTCATGTAGTCGGAGTCGAAATCCTTACCCTTTTCGCTTCCGAGCTTGTCGAGCGAATCCGCGTGCGACTGATCGACGAGGTTGTTGGCTTTGTGCTTGCCGTCGGGACCCGGCGCGATTTTCGCGTCAATATCCGCCTGCGACATACCCGAACCAATCAAAAGGTGTTTTGTCGTCAGCGAATGGTCGTGAATCATCAATTTCGCGAAAGCCTTGACCTTGGCATTCTCGCTCTGGCCGAGCGCGATCTTTGACGAGGCGATCTCGAAGGCGTCGCTCGTCATCGCCTTGTGCCTGAAGTCGTCGGCGCCCGGAGTCGCCAACACCGCACCTGTTGAAACGGCGAGCGCCAGGGCCACGTCGGCCATCTTGCATTTCATGAAGTCCTCCCATTACGGCGTTTCCTTAATACGCAGGAACACCGCGTTGATTGACGCGACGTTACGACTCGAGCGGTATCTTATAATAAGCATACGATCGCTTACGGATCTCGCCAAACCGACCGTCGTGCTTTGTCAGGTCGTCGAGGCTGCAGCTTGGCGCTTTGTCGAGCACGTCTTTTGATAGGGGAACGACGTATCCGTCGCGGGCTTCGCTATAGTCCAGCATCGACCATGGCACTGGATAGTACTTTTCGCCCATACCAAGCAGGCCGCCGAATCCCAGCGCCGCGAACATGATTCGATCGGTTTGCTTGTCCAGAACCACGTCTTCGACGTGACCGATTTTATCGCCCTTCGGATTGTACACTGCGGTTCCTTTGACCTTGGAGGCCAGGATGGCAGTCGTGTGTCCACTTGCTGTTGTCATTGAGGAGCTCCCAACACGTCGTCAACGTAAACGCGGTGTTAGGTCGTGCGTTCCTTTGTCTCAACTGAGCACGATGGATTATCGATGCGATTGTTTTGGCGGGTCCCGATTCATCCCATTGAACAACACAAAGGTTTAGATCGGTCGCGCGCGAGTATCCTAAGAGTGTTTGGGTGAAACGGTTATCGCTCTCGGGAATTCGCGTCGAAATTGGGGTTGCCGCCGCCAGAGGAACTTCGTTGGCCGACGCGTAGCCTTTCCCCCGTGGTGAATTTGCCTGCCCCTTGTGGTTACGGGATTCACACATCGTTTCGGCTGGAAAATTCGACTCGGCACCAATCACTTAGCGACCCCATGGAGCAACAGCACTGACACGGCCACGGAGGGGAAGCCGCAGAAATCACGGATTTTCCATCAGGGCGGAGAATATTTCGGAGAGATCTGCGCATACCGTAGCCCAAAAGGGGCAGACAATTTCCCTTCGTGAACGGGTTCGCGGATAGCCGCTACAGCGCAATCTCCCAGGTGCAGATCAGGCCTTCGGGACGGTATTCAATCTCCACGCCGCTTAGCGATTTTTCGATCAGCTTCGAACCGAATCCCTTCCGCTCCGGCGGCGCGACCGGCGGCCCGCCGCTTTCGCGCCAACAAAGCCTGACGCAACCGGAGCCGTCGTCCAATTCCCAGTCCAGCTGAACCCGGCCGATTCCATTCGACAAAGCGCCGTATTTTACCGCGTTTGTCGCGAGTTCGTGCAGGACCATCGCCAGCAGGAGCGATTTGGTGCTGTCGAGCCACGCATCGCCGAACCCCGAGGCAACGACGCGTTCCTGTTTCTGTTCTTCGAACGGCTTCAGCGCAGCTGCTACGACGTCACCGAGCGACAGCCGGTTCCAGCTTTCTAGCGTCAGCAGGTCATGCGCGCTTCCGAGCGCGCTGAGGCGCGCGTTGAACGCCGAAAGCTCGGCCGCCGACGCGCCGCGCAATGTCTGCATCGCAAGCGCCTGCACCGTCGCCAGCGTGTTCTTGATGCGATGCTTCATCTCGTTCAGAAGCAAGCTTTGCTGCTGCTGCGTACGCCTGCGTTCGCTAATATCGCGCGCAATCTTCGATGCACCCACGATTCGCCCATCGCCGGTCCGGACCGGAGATACAGTGAGCGATATGTCGATCAGGCCGCCATCCTTGCGCATGCGGACCGTTTCGTAATGGTCGACGCGTTCGCCGCGTCGAATGCGCTCAATGATTTCGGGCTCCTCGTCGATGCGGTCTTCGGGAATCAGAATCGTAATCGGTTTGCCCATTGCCTCCTCGGCCGTGTAGCCGAAAAGACGTTCCGCGCCGGAGTTCCAGCTCTTGATGACTCCATTGAGGTCCTTGCTGATAATGGCGTCGTCGGAGGACTCGATGATGGCGCTGAGACGTTCGGCGTATTCGTCCGCGCGTCTACGGTCCCCAACATCGATCAGCATGTTCACCGCGCCCAGGAACAGCCCGGACGCGTCGTAGAGGGGAGTCGGATACGGAACGAAGGCGACGCGGCTGCCGTCGGGGCGTTCCGCGATCGCTTCCTCACCGCGAACCGGCCGCCTTTCCCGGATCGCAATGGCCATCGGGCATTCGTCATGGCGCATCGGGCGGCCATCCGGCCAGAACAGCTTCCATGAGCCGCACCATGAGCTGGTCCCCAGTGCGGGCCGGTGCCCCCAGAGTTCTGCTGCAGCTTCGTTGTAGTAGGTTATCCGGCCGTCCGGATCGGTGATATAGAGCGCGGTCGGAAGGCTATCCAGGATATTGCGGAAGTAGTCGTCTCCGCGGGAGAAGGACTCGGCGACACGCGAGATGAAGTTGCCTCCACGGGTCCAGGCCGTTGACGTGGCTTCGCCTGCAATGCTCATTGGACGCCTCGCCTTGCAGCCCGAAATGTCGAACCGCAATTGAGCGCTTGGCGATGCCGGATCGGCCCGGCGCGCAGACGGTCGCTCTTGATTCTGGCCACGGAATCCCTCGTCACCAGACGCATCCCCGCCAATAACGCAGAAGTTGTGTATTGGATCAACAATATCTTGGATGACAAGGGCGGGTCTGCGGCAGCGGAGAATCCGGACCGCTGCTGGTGAAGCTGTGCGACGGCGTCCATCCGGGTAACATGCACGTATGCCTCTCCCCCAGAAGGCCTCTGTGAAATGACCTACACCAAGAGCACGGACGGGCTGCGCATCGCTTATGAGTCGGTGGGGCAGAGCGAACCTGTCCTGCTGGTGCATGGTTTCGCGTCGAGCCGGGCCCAGAATTGGAGAGCGACGGGCTGGTACGAAGCGCTGACCGGCGCCGGCCGAAGGGTGATCGCGGTGGATTGCCGCGGTCACGGGGAAAGCGACAAGCCGACGGATCCGGCGCTCTACGATTACATGCTGATGGCGGGCGATCTGCTTGCCGTGCTCGATGCGGAAGGCATCGGTCGGGCGGACGTCATGGGCTATTCGATGGGGGGACATCTGGGCCTCATCGTCCTGATGGAGCATCCGGAGATTCTTCGGCGCCTGGTCGTCGGGGGAGTGGGCGAAACCTACCTCCATGGCGCTTCTCGTTCCCGTTTCGCGATCGCGGACGCACTGCTCGAGCCCGATGCATCCCGCATTATCGATCCCGTGCAAAAAAGCTTCCGCGCTTTCGCCAACCAGCCGGGCAAGGACCGCAACGCGCTGGCGGCCTGCATGCGTGGCGAGCGGAAAGTCTATTCCGCGGCAGAGTTGGCACTCTCGACGCGCCCCGCTCTCATTCTGTGCGGAGCGAACGACACGATCAGCGGACCTCCAGGCCCGCTCGCCGCAGCGCTGCATGACGGCCGCGCCGTAACGATCCCCGGCCGCGACCACATGAGCGCGGTGGGCGACAAGCGAACCAAGGAGGCCGCGCTCGCATTCCTCGCGGCGCCAAAATGAGCGCGGCTGATGCGCTAAAATTCAATCGTTTGTATATTGCGCGCGTTGGCCCCCTCCGCCTCGCTGCGCTCGGCACCTCCCCCGCGCAAGCGCGGGGGAGGAAACGAAAACGCGAGGAAATGAAAGCTGCAAGCGCGTCTCGCCCATTCCTTTCCTCCCCCGCGCATTTTCGCGCGGGGGAGGTGCCCCGAAGGGGCGGAGGGGGCAAGCGCTTCGGCGAGAACGTGCTTCGTGGTAGGCTTCCTCTAACTCTTTTGGTTGGTGGCGATGATGAGGGCTGTTTTAATCTTGATTGTGGCGGCTCTGCTGAGCGCACCGGCTGCGGCCGAGGGCCCTGACTTCCTCAGACCAGAGCCAACCATCCACGTGACGCCCAACCAGCCTTGCGACATGACTTTCCCGTCCGCCGTTCCTGTCAGATGTTGGAAGGGGCAACAGTTCGTAGTTCTCCCGATCGACCCGGAACTCCGGAGTTACGGCTACCAAATGTTCTTAAAAGGGGGAAGCCAACTCGAGGCGGCATCATACGTAGAACTGGCCGGCAAAGTGGTGACGGTGACAGACGTCAGTTGGAAGTCCGACGCCGTGAATCCCGACATGAGCACATGGGCGATTGCTTTTCGCGCCGACAACACTGGAGAGACATTTACAACGAGGGCCACCATCCTGCCGAACAAATCTCCCGACGATGCCATCGTCGATCATCTCGCCTCTATGAGAGACCTGCTTGCCGCGCGCAGTGTGTTTTCTGGAAAAACGTTTTGGATGAAGGCCGGCGAGCTTCCTCAGACGGGAGAAAACGGACAAATGGCATCGCGCGGAATTGTCCATTTCAGGGAATTTGTCCCTATATCGGTCGAGGCTGTCGTGGCAAGCTACGATCACGCGCAGCCAGCCAGGATCGTATTGAAGAACGGCGCTGGGTCTGAGGGGTACTTCTATCTTGCGATGTCCGGTACAAACGGCGGAGTTGTAGCTGATCCCGAAAGTGTCCTAGCAACAACCGACCCAAAGGTCGGCCACAATTGGTCGCCAAAAGTGTGGGCAGCGATCGAAGATGGAGACGTTTTTGTAGGGATGACCAGCGAGCAGGCAATGCTGAGTTGTGGAAAACCACGCGACGTAAACAACACAATAGTCAGACGAACGGCTGAACAACAATGGGTCTACGGCGCCCACAACTATCTGTACATTGAAGATGGCCGCGTCTCAGCGATACAAAACTAGGGCACCTTTCGCGACACGAGTGCAACGACTCTGCCGATAATTGCTAAATCATTTTCCGGGACCTCATCGGCTTTGTAGACCGGGTTATCCGAGATAATTCGGACCATCCTTTGATTCAGCACGCATCAAAGACGCGGATAGCGTAGATTCCCTCCCGAGATAGCCTCTCTTTACGCGCCCCGTTGCGACTTGTCTTTTTCGTTCGCCGAGCGGATCGCGGCGCGGATACGCTCCCATTCGGAATCGCCGAGCTTCGCGAGCGAAGCGAAATTGCCTCCCGTTGCGAGATGCAGGCCGCCATCGATGGCGACGGTCTGGCCGGTCAGATAGTCGCAGCCATCCGCCATCAGAAAGATCGCGAGATTGGCAAGCTCCGGCATCTGTCCGACCCGGCCCATCGGATTGACGGCGCCGCTGTCGCCGCGCGCAGCTACATCCGGATTGAGCCGCTCCCACGCTCCCTTGGTCGGAAACGGGCCGGGCGCGATCGCATTGAGTCTGATTCCGTGCGGCGCCCATTCCACCGCCAGTGACTTGGTCATGATGTTGAGCCCGGCTTTCGACATGGCGGACGGCACCGTGTAGGGCCCGCCGTTCCAGATCCACGTGGTCAGGATCGAGATCACGCTGGCGCGCGTGCCGCATTCGATCCAGCGCTTGCCGCAGGCCAGCGTCACATAGAAGGTGCCGCGGAAGACGATATCGGAGATGGCATTGAAGCCGCGCGGACTGAGGTCTTTCGTCGGACTGATGAAATTGGCCGCCGCGTTGTTGACAAGCCCGGTCAGTGCGCCGCCATCCGACCAGATTTGCGAGATCATCTCGTCCACCGCTTCGGGGCCCCGGATATCGCAAGCGACCCCCTTCACCTGCGAGCCTGTTTCGGCGGAAATCCGTTTCGCGGTCTCCTCGACCACGCTCGCACGCCGCCCGCAGATGTACACGGCCGCGCCGAGCTTCGCGTAAGCCTCAGCCATGACTTCGCCGAGCCCTGTTCCGCCGCCGGTGACGAGAATACGCTTGCCCGCGAACAGGCCATCCCGAAACATGTTCATCAACCGTCACTCCCGATAGAAAGATTCAGCGCAGAGGACGCAGTGGATGCGCGGAGGACGCGGGAAAAGGAAAATAGCGCGCGAAGCGCGCGAGAAATTCCCCCGCGTCCACTGCGCATCCACTGCGTCCTCTGCGCTAAAATGTTTTCACTACCCCTCCCACATCCTGTGCAGGTTGGCGATTACGAATTGGAGGCGGGTGCGGTTCTCCCAACTTACATTGTAGCCTTCGAGCGCGCTCACCTCGTTCAACGTGTAGAGCAACTCGCGATGCATCTGATTGGGGATCACGCTCTCCATGAAAGTGAACATCGAGAGCCGCTGGCCCGAAGTAACCGGTGCGACTTCGTGGAGAGTCGTCGACGGATAGAGAATCATCGAGCCCGGCTCGCCTTTGAAGGAATGGCGTTCACTGCCGAGATGGATCACCAACTCCCCGCCTTCATAACTCGCGGGCTCGCCGATGAAGAGCGTGGCCGAGACGTCGGAACGCAAGGGGCCTGTCGGAAGCTGGAGGAACGGCGCATCCGCATGCGGGCCGTAATTCATTCCCGGCTCGTAGCGCGACAGCAGCGGCGTGGCGAGACGCTTGGGAAATGCGAAATTCCGAATCTCGTCATTGCGCATGATCGCGGCGCCCGCGAGCTGGCCCACCCGCGCGGCTTCGGGCTGGACCGGATCGGCCTGCAGATTCTTTTTGGCGAGATTGTGCGGATTGGATTGTCGGCCGTCGACGAATTTCAACCCTTTCGCTGCCTCGCGAATCTGCCCGATCTCGGCGGTATTGAGCACGTCCTTGACGAAGAGAAACATAAGAGCCCTGCAAAAAAACGTGTCATGGCCCGCGCGAGCGGGCTACCCAGATGAAACCGCGCGGATTTCATAATTGAGCGCGCCGACGCGCGCCTGCTGGGTGGCCCGGTCAAGCCGGGCCATGACAATAGTGGGATATGCGAGGCGCGCCAAATTTCACCGCCATCTTGCCGCACACGGAGCCGGGCAGCGATAGTGCCGCTTCATGCTCGCTCCCGCGGAAACGCAATTGCCTTTGCTTCCGGCTCCGTTTGCCGGGTGGTTTGCCGCGCGCGGCTGGGAACCCAGGGCGCATCAGCTCGCGCTGCTCGACCATGCGGCGCGCGGGGATTCGGTCTTGCTCGTTGCGCCGACCGGCGGGGGAAAGACGCTTGCCGGATTTCTGCCGAGCCTGATCGAACTCGTAGCGCTTCCGGCGCGCCGCAAGCCGGCGCTGCACACGCTCTACATTTCGACGCTCAAGGCGCTCGCGGTCGACGTTTCGCGCAACCTGGAAACGCCGGTTGCAGAGATGGCATTGCCCATCCGCATCGAGACGCGGACCGGCGATACGCCTCCTTCGCGCCGCCTGCGACAGCGCCATGTCCCACCCGATATCTTGCTGACGACGCCGGAGCAATTTGCGTTGCTTCTCGCCAATCGCGACTCGCGGCAGCTGTTTGCGAGCGTGCGCGCGGTTGTGCTCGACGAGTTGCATGCCTTTCACAATACGAAGCGCGGCGACCTGCTTGCCCTCGGGCTGGCGCGCCTCGCACATTTCGCACCGGGACATCGGCGCATCGGATTGTCCGCGACAGTCGCCGATCCCGCGCCGCTGCAACGTTACCTGGTGCCGCAGCAAGCGGACGGCGAGCGGCGCGCGAGTCTGGTCATCGGCGCGGCGGGCGCGCAGCCGGAGGTCTTGATCAGCGCATCGGATTCTTATGTACCCTGGGCGGGCCACCTCGCCATTCACGCCATGCCAGACGTGATGAATGCGATTCGGGCGTCGAAAACTGCGCTCGTCTTCGTCAACACGCGAAGCCAGGCGGAGCGCACCTTCCAGCATCTGTGGCAGCTCAACGACGAGAACCTGCCCATCGCGCTACATCACGGTTCGCTGGCGCCCGAGCAGCGGCGCAAGGTGGAGGCCGCGATGACGCGCGGCGATCTGCGGGCCGTCGTCTGCACCTCGACGCTCGACCTGGGCATCGATTGGGGCGCGGTGGATCGCGTGATCTGCATCGGTGCGCCGAAGGGCGCGGGGCGTATTGTGCAAAGAATCGGCCGTGCCAATCACCGCCTCGACGAGCCGTCGCGCGCGCTGCTGGTGCCGGCGAACCGGTTCGAGGTGCTCGAATGCGAAGCCGCGCGTGACGCGGTCCTGGCAGGTGAGCTGGACGGCGAGCAGTTGCGCAAGGGCGGTCTCGACGTTCTCGCGCAGCACGTAATGGGCGTCGCCTGCGCCGCGCCGTTCGACGCGGACGCGCTCTACAACGAAGTCATTTCCGCCGCGCGCTATCGCGCCCTCTCGCGGAAGGATTTCGACGACGCGGTCGATTTCGTCGCCACCGGCGGCTACGCGCTTAAGCGCTACGACCGCTATGCAAAGCTCAGGCGCACGCCGGAAGGATTGTGGCGGCTTGCCCATCCGCGCTTGGCCCAGGCCTATCGGCTGAATGTCGGCGTGATCATCGAGGAGCCGATGCTCGATGTGCGGATGCAGGCCAAAGGCAGGCCCACCGGCGCCGGCGGCCGCGTGCTGGGCCGCCTCGAAGAATACTTTCTCGAGCAATTGGTGCCGGGCGACACCTTCGTCTTCGCAGGCCAGGTGCTCGAATTCCGCGGCATCCGGGACACATCGGCCTTCGTCACCAAAAGCAGCGACACGGAGGCCCACATCCCGTCCTATATGGGGGGCAAGTTTCCGCTCTCGACTTTTCTCGCCGGCCGCGTGCGCGAGATGCTTGCCGATCCGCGCGCCTGGGGCCGGCTTCCCTTTCCCGTCGGCGAATGGCTGCGCATCCAGGATTGGCGCTCGCTCATTCCGCAGCCCGGGCAATTGCTGGTCGAGACGTTTCCGCGCGGCTCGCGGGAATTTCTCGTTTGCTATCCCTTCGAAGGCCGCCTCGCGCACCAGACGCTCGGCATGCTGCTTACGCGCCGGCTCGAGCGCGAGCGCATGCGCCCGCTCGGTTTTTCCGCCAACGAATATGCGCTCGCCATCTGGGGCCTGCGCGACATGGGCGGGGTCGACATGGGGAAGCTGTTCGACGAGGACATGCTGGGCGACGATCTCGATGCGTGGCTCGCGGAATCGGCGCTCTACAAGCGCACATTTCGCAATTGCGCGATCATTGCGGGTCTCATCCAGCGCCGCCAGCCCGGAACGGAAAAGACCGGGCGTCAGGTGACCTTCTCGTCCGATCTCATCTACGACGTCTTGCGCGCGCACGAGCCGGACCACATTCTGCTGCGCGCCACGACGGAAGATGCGGCAACCGGCCTGCTCGACGTCGCCCGGCTGGGCGCGATGCTGGCGCGCGTGAAGGGGCGGATCGTTACCAAGCGACTCGACCGCGTCTCGCCGCTCGCGGTGCCGGCGCTGCTCGAGATCAGCAAGGAGATGGTCGCGGGTGAGGCGCACGAGGATCTGTTGCGCGAAGCGGAGGAAGAGCTGGTGAGGGAGGCGATGCGGCTTGAGTAACGTGCATGTCGAGGTGAACGGCGAGACTCTGCTGCTGGACGCCGCGGGCGCGCTCTACTGGCCGGCCGAACACACGCTCGTCTTTTCCGATCTGCATTTCGAGAAGGGCTCGGCCTATGCCCGAAGCGGCCAGATGCTGCCGCCCTACGACACGCGTATAACGCTCACGCGGATGGAAGAGCAGGTCGCGCGGCATGCACCCGCGCGCGTCATCGCGCTGGGCGACTCTTTCCACGATCGCGGCGCGGCGGACAGGCTCGACGGCCGTGAGCGCGCGATTCTCGTGAGGCTCGGCAGATCGGCCGAATGGATATGGATCGCCGGCAACCACGATCCCGAGCCGCCAGACTGGCTCGGCGGCCGAGTAAGCGAAGAAGTCGCGATCGGCGGACTTGTGTTTCGTCACGAACCGTCTCCCGCGCGCGCCGTGGGTGAGATCTGCGGCCATCTCCACCCCTGCAAGAGCCTGACGCGGCGGGGCCGCAGCCTCAGGCGGCGCTGCTTCGTCTCCGACGGATCGCGCCTCGTCATGCCCGCCTTCGGCGCCTACGCCGGCGGCCTCGACGTGCGCGACCGCGCGGTACGCATGCTGTTTGGCGAGTCGTTTCTTGCCTATCTGCTCGGCGCAAGGCGCGTTTATGCGGTGGCGGGGTGAGGGTGCGCGTTCTGGCATGCGCTGGCATTCGAGCCTTTGTGACTCGATTTAGCAACGGCCCAAACGACTGCGAAGAGCAGGCGATGTACCTCATGTCCCCGTATTTTCATCCACCGCGGGACGAAGAAGCGTTCTCCGCAATCCGGTTGTCCGAAGGCTCAGGGCGGCCGCTCGCCAACGCCACCTCTGTTGCGGACCTTGAACGATTGCTTCGCCGCCCCATCGCGCGTCGGTCACCCGGACGCAAAGCCAAATGCCTTCACAAGACGATCTTCCGTTCTAGAAATAGGTATGGTGTCGGTGCGCCACGAAAGCTGGCGCGATCCAGCCGGTGAAAGTCCGGCTCAGGTAGGGAGTAGCGTCCGCCTGATAGCGAGTGTTGCGTGGTGGAAGGTGACGACCACTGCGAAGCGTACACAGCAATTGTGTGGGGTGAGCTATTGAGCCGCGAAAGGTACTTCTCGCAGAGGCCGAGGCCGTCGACACTACCGAAGGCAACATGAGCAGCGCCGTCATGCGAGGCGCTGCCGCTCTGCCGTGGTCTGAGACCTCATCACGCACGAAGGGATCGCATCGGAACGTGGGAGAGCTTGCGATTGACCGCATGGCATTTGCCATTGCGGCCCGCGCCGTAAGGCGATGAGCCGAAGTCGACGATGAACGGTCGCGAGCAGTCAGGCCCGGTCATAGTAGCTGTGAAGTCGTCGAACAAATCCGCGCAAGCGGAGGCGGAGGCGATGGAGCCAAGGGCCGGGGCCGAGGGGAACGCGAGCCGGCAAAGCACGCACCGGACTTTGAGCCGGGAACGCGAGACACATGCGCTGGCGCGTGTACGACAAAGAGCCCATCCGTGCTTCGTCGTCAGTCATCCGAGGTGGGAGCCGTATGCGGCAAAGCCGCACGTACGGTTCTGTGCGGGGGGCGCGTAGCAATGCACGTCCCTACCGCGATACCGAATTCGGCAGGCAACGCCGAAAGCGCTATTTGTCTTTTCAGCTGTATTGTCCGCATCCAGGATGCAGAAGCAGTTGCAGCGTAACCGACGCGATCGGCGGCACGGCTCCCATTTTTGCATCACGCCCGGTCAACGGCGCCATTTCTCGAAAACGTTATCTCGATGGTAGGCTAAAAAACTCCGTTCCTTCTCGGTAGGCTCTCTCCGCAACCGCAGCGAGTTACCGACTCCGAGCTGATCGAGTTCTGCCTGCTCTCGTACCGTCAACTTTTGGGAGAGTGTCATTCGGTCGGTCTCATCGAAAGTTATCAGACCTGCATCTAAGAGCGCGTCGAGCGTAGCAAGAAGTGGCAAGCCGTTTTCCGGATCAAGCCGCTCCCGATCGCTAGATATTTTCCATGGCTTTGCATGCGATGCCCGGATTGCATCTCGCACAGCATTACCGGTCACCGCGCATCGGTTTCCCCAACGTTCCAAAAGCATTGTGCGAAACTGCCCTTGCCCAAGCCGAGCGTCGATATACTGCTTTCGCTCAGTCGCCGTTTTCTGCTGGTTTATCGCCTGCAAATCAACTTCGAGTTCGCTGGCGGATACGCGATCCTTTAGCGCGCTGAGGATTCTTTCACCAACCTCATCCCTCAACCGAACTGCCGATTGTCGAACCCCCACACCCGGATTTTCGACGCCCTCCTCGGGTGCAAGCCTTACGACGGGCCGCACCTCAACACACTCGGGAAATACTCTGTTGGCGAAAGTGTGCGTGGGATTGTAAGTATACCCCTTGGTGATCTCCCACACCGCAAAAAATCGCTGACGCTTTGTTATATAGTTTACAATGCGATCATCGATTTGCATTTGCTGAACATATTTTCGTCGCCCTTCAGGAAAACCAAAAAGGTGCGGCCCATTTCGATTATATTTTTGTTCAGCTTTCTCCCAGACCTCCGGTGTATCAATTCCAAGCCAATAAGTCATTGTCCGCACCCTCAGATAGAGCTCTATCTTATTAAGACACTACCCACTACCCAGTTTCCAAGAAGAAAATCAGGGTCAGAGTCGGAATGGGCGTAACAGGAGCGCGTTTCTGGAATCCAACGCAGACATGTCCAACATGCGACAGGGCGGCTTCGATTCAGTCCGAACGGAATGATGCGCAACGCTATCTGGCGATCAGACTCGCAGCATCGGGGGGCGAGTTTGTTGCCGGGTTCATCGGCTCGGGGCGAAATTCGGCCCTGGCCTTTTCCGCCGCCGCGCGCTCGCCCGCGCTGATTTGCGTGGCGATGGCGTCGATGCGCGCCTTGGACTCCGCGTCGCCCTGGGTGGCTGCGATTGAATACCATTTGTACGCTTCAGTCAGGCTTTGCGGAACGCCCATACCGCGTTCGTAGAGAACGCCGAGATTGAATTGCGAATCCGGCATGCCGAGTTTCGCGGCGCGCGCAAACCATTGCGCCGCGATGGACAGGTTCTTCTCGACGCCCGTGCCCTGCGCGTAAGCAACGGCGAGATTGTACATCGCCTTGCGATTACCAGCGCGCGCAGCCATCTCGTACCACTCCACCGCTTTGGCCATATCCAGGGGCACGCCGTGGCCGCGTTCGTAAAGCGTGCCGAGGCGGTAGGCTGCCAGGGCTTCGCCTTGCCGCGCCGCGCGCTCGAGCCATTTTGCGGCTTCGGCTTCGTTCACCGCTGCCGCGCCGCCGTCGAGATATTGCAGGCCGAGCAGCACCTGCGCTTTCGCAGAACCGCTGTTGGCGAGTGCGATCAGCCGGTCATGCGGGGAAGCCGCTTCATTGGATTTTGGAGCCGGCGCAGCGATGGGCAATCGTTTCGATAGCCGGGCTCCGCCGAGCGCGTGGTTCACGGGCGGCGGATGCAATGCGGCGTTCGCGTTTCCGATCCGCGCAGGCGGTGCTGAGCCGATGATTCTGTGGCTGAGAAATACGCCTGCTGCGATTGCCAAAATAATGAGCAGTGCAAGTCCGCCGACGAGCACGATGCGCATTGTGCTGCCGGCATCGGCCGCGGGCGGAGCCGGGTGCGGAGTCACCCAGGAGAAAATCGAATCGCGGTGAACGTTGGCGCTCTGAGGCGGCACACGCGCGAAACGGCGAACCGATGCCGAGAACGACTCGATGCCACCATCTCTTATTCGCTGCGCGCCGATTGTGCGGCTCTCTTTTCCTCCCTCATCGTGGAGGAGAGCCTGCCCCGCACTTGATGAGGGGTGGCCCGAGGGGCCGGAGGGGGATGTGATGCTATACGACGACTCCCCCCTCCGCCTCCCCCGGACTTGATCCGGGGTCCGCACCTCCCCCACGTTGGGGGAGGAAAAGTCAGGTTCGAGTGCGAGGTCGGACGATTCTGTTTCGTTGGGCGGCACAGCCTGGGTTTCGGACGGCAGGGCATCCGCAATCGGCGGAAGATCGATGCGAGCGACTGCGTCGGAGTGGTTTGGCGGCGGAGCGGGCGGTTCGATTTCCGGTGTCGCGCGCGATTCGCTCGCTGCGGGCGCCGCCGCCGCCAGGGATTCGCCATGGCGCTTGTCGGCGGCATCCATCCGCACACCGAGGTCACGCAGATTCTGCAGAACGCCATTCGAAAAGCTCGCATTTTCTTGTTCGATCTCTTCGATCCGGTTCCCGATTGCGGCTAGAGTCTTCCCGATTTCACGCAAGTGCCCGTCGACAGCTTCGGCGCGGCCTGCCGTTTCGATCCTGGAAATTTCGGCCTCGACGCGCGCGACCGCATCGGCATGTCCGTTTTCGCTAGCGGAGAACCGCTGGATCAGTCTGTCGAGCGACTCGGAAAGCTGCGTCAGCGCTGCATCGTGATGATGGATTTCCGCCTCGTCGGTTTTGCGCGCGGTCTGCGAGACCTGGATTTCAACCAGCGCCTTTTCGATCGCGTCCACGCTGGCAAGGGCGGCCCGTTCCGCACTGTGCACGCGACTTTCCATCGCAGCGACGCGTTCGTCGATCGCGCGCCGATCATGTTCGGCATCGCTGCGTGTTTCGGCCATGCCCGCTGCAATGGTGTCGACATGAGCCGTTAGCGCCTCGATCCGATTCTCGAGCGCGTGCGAGTTCCGCTGATTTTCGCTCTGCGATTGGGAAAGTTTTCCCGCGACGGATTCGATGCTTGCCGCAAGCTGCTCCGCATGTGCCGCGGAGCGATTGGCAGTTTCGGTGATCTGGTCGGCGAGGCGGGAGAGACCCAGGTGAAGCGCCTTGATCGCTTCCCGCGACACGTCCGCGGAAACTCGCTTCTCGAGCCGCGCAACGCGCTCGTTGAGGCCGACCACTTGCGCGCCGAGCTTTCCGAACGCCTGCGTCTGCCCGCGGCTCGCGATACTGATTTCCTCCGCCGCGCGGCGGATGGCGCGATTGTTCTCGGACTGGCTGCGCTCGGTCTGTTGCAGCCGCCGCTGAAGACCCATGAAGTGCTCTTCGATGCGGCGTCCGGCGTCGTGCGATTGGTGTTGGCTTCGGGCAACGCGTGCCAGCCTCTCCATGCTGGCTTGCGCCGACAACAGCTTGTCGCTGGGGGCACGGAAGCCGGTCGTGTCGGGCGCCCCCAAGGGTTCGAGTGGAGTGTCGGTCTCTTGGGGGAGATCGCTGAGAATATGGCGGGTCAGCCACTCTCCGACCGAGAGGCCCTCCCGCCGGGCTGAAACACGCGCCGCTTCGCGGGCTTCGGGCGCAATCCCGGCCACATTCCACGGGAGCTCAGACTGCATTTCGAATCGCTATGCGCCACACTTACAAGCACAAGTACCGGCGCCCACATGCTGTGTAAAGGTGGGGTGTCGCTCAAGCAGTTGCGGTGCGAAGGGCCTTTCTGTCCATTTCTCCGCTGGAGCGACCGCGTTCGGCCGGACTGGCGTTGCAAAGCGAATCGCCAGACGAGGAAAGGGATCTGACCGTCTGTACTCATCAAGAAAAAGAGGCTGGCGCGCGGACGCGCGGAGACGCGGAAATGGTCGTGCTTCGGCGTCCTGAAGAAACCGGATAGCACACAGAGGCGCGGGGACGCGGAGCAAAGAAAAGATGAAACGCCAAGGCGCCACGAAAAGAATCGCACGCCTTCGGCGCACAACAGTTCGCGCGTTACGTGCGCCTTGGCGGCTAACTTCTTCTCCGCGCTCTCCGCGGCTCCGCGTGCAATCCTTCTTCCTCGTGGCTGCCGTGACCGGCGCGTCAAGATGTGTGGACGCCGGCCCTGGTGAGTTCGGTTCCTAGCTCGCCAATTGCCCACGTCCATGCCATCCGGTAGTCGGAGATCAAAGACCAGAGGGGATAGGTGAAGGTCGCAGGGCGGTTGTTCTCCACAAATAAATGCGCAGCCCATGCCGGGCCGTAGCCCGCGAGCAGCACAAGCGGCGCGAGCCAGAACCTGCCCGTGATCACGAGGCCGATCATCGCGGCCGTCGCAACGCTGGTTCCAAGATAGTGCAGGGCGCGCGTTTGCGGCTTCGCGTGCTCGCGCAAATAGTATAGCCAGAATTCGCTATAGCGCCGGATCGGCTCGCTCATCACGGCGCAGTTTGTACAGTGCCGCGCAGATTGGGAACCTGCTTGTCCGACGGCTTTGCCGGCTTGGCGGCCGCCGTATTCGGATCTTTCCACTCGCTGACTTCGCGTTTCTTTGGATCGTGCGTGTGCGCGGGCAAACCCAGATCGCTCGCAAAGAGCTCCGTCACGTAGATTGTGTCGCCCCCCACCGCGGCGCCGACGGCGCTTCGGTCATAAGTGGTGAAAGCGAGATTGTCGCGATGCGCCGGACTTGACAGCCAGGTGTCGACAAATCGCCGCGCGAAGCTCTCGACATCGACGCCCGACTGCTTTGGAAAATGCTGCGCTGCGAGGTTCTCGCCAAGCAGCCCCTGAAAGTCCTGGTCTTCGTCCATGATCAGGCTTGCCGAGGTCTGCCCTTGCGGACTCTTGTGAGCGAAATAGTTCTTTTCCGCCATGTCTTCGCTGCGCTGCCGCGCGACACCCATCAGTTCCGAATCGAGCGCGAGCGGTTTTGCGTCCGGATTGATCCTACGTCTTTCGTCCTGCACGAGCTGAAAGATGCGGCTCTCGAGCGCGACCATCTGGGTCTTCGGATCGACGGGCGCAGGCACAGGCGTTCTTGTAATCAATCCGCCGCCCGCGCAGGTCGCGCACACGAGGAATGCAAAGCCCGACGCGAGCCCGCGCAAGGATGCGTCGCGAACGCGTTTCAATGGACGAATTCGAACAGGCCGGCCGCGCCCATGCCGCCGCCGACGCACATGGTGACGACGCCGAACTTGGCCCTGCGCCGGCGTCCTTCGAGGAGAATGTGACCGGTCATGCGCGCGCCCGACATCCCGTAAGGATGGCCGATCGAGATTGCCCCTCCGTTAACATTGAGTATTTCGTGCGGGATTCCGATGCGCCCCATGCAATAGAGCACCTGGCTGGCGAAAGCTTCGTTCAGCTCCCAAAGATCGATGTCGCCGGGCTTGAGACCGTGACGATCGAGCAGGCGAGGCACGGCGAAGACGGGACCGATGCCCATCTCGTCGGGTTCGCAACCTGCGACCGCGAAGCCGCGAAAAATTCCGAGCGGCGTCAGATTCTTCTTCTCGGCGAGCTTCGCATCCATGACGACGCACGCCGCCGCGCCGTCGGAAAACTGCGACGCATTTCCGGCGGTGATGTATTTGCCTTGCTTCACTTTCATGCCGCCCATAAGTACGGGCTTGAGCGCCCGAAGTCCCTCGATGGTGGTGTCCGGCCGATTGCACTCGTCGCGGTCGACTGTGTAATCGACGATCGATTCTGTGCCTGTCGCCTTGTCGGTTTTCTTCATTTTGGTGGGCAGTGGCACGATCTCGTCCTTGAACCTGTTCGCCTGCTGCGCAGCAGCGGTGCGGCGCTGACTCTCCAGCGCATAGTCGTCCTGGCGCTCGCGGCTCACGGCGTAGCGCTCCGCAACGATCTCCGCCGTCTCGATCATCGACATCCACAGCTCGGGCTTGGTGTGCATCAAACCTTCTTCGGTGAGGTTCTTCGTGTTCATCCCGCCCATCTGCACGAGCGAGATCGATTCGACACCGGCGCCGACCGCAATTGGCGTTCCTTGTGTCATCACCTGCTGTGCGGCCATCGCGATGGCCTGCAGGCCGGAGGAGCAGAATCGGTTGATCGTCGTTCCCGCCGTCGTCACCGGACAGCCGGCGCGAATCGCACTGAGCCTTGCGATATTGAAGCCCGTCGCGCCTTCGGGATTGGCGCAACCCATATAGACGTCTTCGATTTCTTTCGGATCGAGACCCGCTCTTGCAACGGCGTTCCTGATCACGTGCCCGCCAAGGACGGCGCCATGCGTGGTGTTGAAACCTCCACGCGCCGATTTCGCGAGTCCCGTGCGCGCCGTCGAAACGATCACCGCCTCGGCCATGCAACCCTCCTGATCCAACGTTCTCGAACGTACCCGGAATCAAGACCGGGTGATAGACAAAGGCCGAGCGCCAAAAGATTTTAACGCAGGGGCCGCTGTGGGAGCGCAGGGGACGCGGAGGAAGCCGTGGCGCGCTTTGCGCGCAAAAAAACCACAGCGGCCCCCGCGCAACCTCCGCGTCCTCCGCGTTAAATTCTTTGTGCGTCGCCGTACGGCGAACTCACCGTCGCATTGTGCCGGGTGCGGCGTGCACGTCGCCCGTCAGGAGCGAGCTTGGGGCGCATCCCAGGATGATTCATGGAGACGGGCGAGATAGCGCGCGGTCACGATCAGCGCGGCGACGAGTACGACCAGACCCACGGCTGCGTCGAGCGAAAGCGGCAGTCTCTTGTCGATATTGGAAAGTGCGTCGGTCGCCGCCATCACGGCGAAAGCGAGCATCCACAGAGCTGTAAGACCATAATTCGTGAGGACGAAACGCGTCCGGGATGATATTTCACGCGGCACCTGCTCGCGCGCATATTGCAGCGTGAGTGGGTTGAGAATCAGCATCGAGAGCAGCGCCAGCGCAAAGAACCCGACGTTGACCACAAGTCTCGTCATCTGGATGGTGAGACCGGGCTGGATGAAGCCCGCATAAAGAGCGAGCAGGCCGAAGATCACCGTCGAGCCGATATCGAGCAGCCTCACCACCCGCTCCTGCGCAAAGTCGCGGATGCCGACCGCGAAAGCCGCTGCGAATGACGCCCATAACGCCAGATCCTGGGAGAGATTCGTCAGCATTGTGAAAACAATGATGGGCGCAAAGCCGAGCAGCATCGCGTAGGGCGATTTCGGCCTTCGCTTCACATGATCCGGCGCGAGGTAGTGTCTCAACAACACGAGACATCTCCTTCTTCGAGCTGCGCGGTGTCGCGCAGTCCACACATCTTGCTGACGTTTAGCGGGTGGGAGCTTGTCCGGCCGGCGCCGCCGAGGCCGATCTCTGCTTCGCCTGCGCATAGAGCGACCAGAGATGCGCGGTCCTCGTGTTCGCTTCGCTGCCCGTGACCTGCGACAGGGTCTGGATCGCCTCCGCGTATTTGCCCTGGGCGACCTGAGCGGCGCCAACCAGCATTGGGCCCTCACTGGGGACCTTGAGACCACCTTTGCCTGTCGCGCGGCGCGCCGCAGCTTCCGCGTCCGCGTAACGGCCATAGCCCCAATAATCTTCGCCAAGCTTTGCGTCCTGCTCGCCCGTGCGGCTTTTTTCTGCGGAAGCGGCGATCTGCGGCAACGCGCGCTCATCCATTGCAGCATCGTGGCGCGCCTTGGTCAGCGCCGCACCGCCCTGACCACCCTGCTCAAGCACCTTCGCTGCTTCGGTGGGATAGCCAAGCTGGTTGGCGAGGCTGCCCATGACCTTATAGTCTTCGGGCTTCATTCCGCCGGTAAGAACCAGCAGTCGGTAGAGATAGAGAGCGCCCAGATCGCTCATGCCTTTGGCGCCGAAGGACACGGCGACGAGTTGCGCCCAGCTGTCGGGCGAATTGTTCTGCATCGCGAGCTGTTCGAGAGTTTGTTCGGCGCCCGCCTGATTGTTCTGTTTGACCTGGCTGCTCATCACGATTTTCATCGCGTTCTGGTCAGGCGGCTGTCCGGCGGCCTTCGAGAAGTCGATGGATTGCTGGGCGTATTGCTGCGCGTGCGTGAAGTCATTGGTGTTGTAATAGGCAATGGCGAGATTCGCGGCCGTCGTCGCATCGAGGCCATTCAGCTGAACCAGCTGCTGCCCATAGGCGATCGTCTTCGGCCATTGTTGAAGAAAGGCACTTGCCTGCAGTGCGTCGTGAAAAACCGCCTTCTTGTCGTCATCGGGGACGACTCCCGTGTCGGCCGCAGCTAACACGGCGTTTGACCCCCCCGCCATATCGTTCAAACCCTGGTCCGCTGCAGCCATGAGCCTGTCGATGATGTAATTGTCGAATGGAGTGAGGTCGGCGACAGCCTGCGCTTCCTTGAGCTTCGCGAGGGCGCCCTGGTAATCCTTTGCCTCCATCGATTTCTGGGCGTCCATCAATTGTGATGTCACTGCTTTGCTGACCTTCGACTTTTGCGCGGCGGCATGAGGGGTGGATGGCGTTGGTGTCATCGATCCGCCCATCTGGGCAAGAGCCGTGGATCGTGCCCCGAATATGGCCACACCTGCGCACAGAAGGCCGACGGCAACCGTGCTGCGGCTGGAAAGGTTTTTCATGGCGTCCCTCGCATCGTGTGCCTGGGCGCGATTGGTCCGCTGCCCAGCCTTGGCCCCACTCTAATGTGGCCGTTCCTTGTTTCCAATCCGTCCCCGGCTTCGGTCATATTGCACCGCAAGACCGAACTTTCTATCAGGGATTGACGCGCCAAAGCCAGCCGATCGATGCAAGCCGGTTCCGAAGACGATCCATGCGAAGAAATTTCGCTTGTGGGCTTCAATCGCCACATCGGTCCGATCTTTCTGCTCGCGCCGGAAGACGACGGAACGCAGCGCTATGTTTTCACCGCGAGAGAAATTCACATGAACGCGGCCGGAACCGTTCACGGCGGCATGCTGATGAGTTTCATGGACGTGGCGATGAGCAAGACCGCGCGCGGTGCGTCAGCCACTTCGAGGTTGAGCACGATCGCGCTCAGTTGCGATTTCGTGAGTCCGGCGCGGTTCGGGGAAAGGATCGAAGCGCGGGTCCGCATCCGCCGCCGTGCCCGCAGCGTCGTGTTTCTTTCCGGCGAACTGGTGGCGGAGGAGCGCACGCTGCTCATCGGCACGGGCTTGTGGAAAGTCGTGCCGAGCGCATGAGCGATCTGGCGCTTCCGCTGACGGGATTCGCGCCAATGGCGCTTGCCGATCCGTTCGAGATCCATATCGGGCCGGTCTTCGAAAAAGGAGCGCGGGGCAGCCGTTCGTTTGCAATCCGGATCGATGAGCGCCACGTCAACCGCGGCGGCGTTCTGCACGGCGGCATGCTGGCGACGTTTGCCGATCTTGCGCTTGGCGCCGCCGTCTTTGATGCGACCGACGGAGCACCCTCTGTTACCCTCGCGATGCAGATGCAGTTTCTCAAATCCGCGCGCGCCGGCGACATCGTTCAGGTGCAGCCCCTTCTGCTGCGCCGGACGCGGGCTTTCCTGTTCGTGCGTGGCGATTTCACGGTTGAAGACGAGGCGATCTTCACCGCGATGAGTACCTGGAAACTCCTGGACCAGGGCCATATTGATGGCGATTCCGGCACTAATTCATAACGCCCTGTTTATCCCGGAAATCTAACCTCTACAGGGCGAGGAGCGGGGCAGGCCGGAACGTGGCCAGCGAGAGCGGCGCGAGCGCCGTGGCGATGGCGAATCTGCGGCATGATGCGTTAGAAGGGGCGCGGGACATTCAATGAACATGGCGTTCCTCTCCTCCTTTCGTGCGGGCCGCGAGACCGTTTATCCGGATTCGCTGCGCCACCGTCTGCGCGCATTTCCGCTCCTGAAAGACGTCGGCGATGCGACATTGCGGCGCCTGCTTTCGGAAGCCACCTGGTTTGGATTGCCGGGCGGCACGCTCTTGGCGCGCGACGGAGAAAATGATCAGGCACTTTTTCTGGTCGTCACGGGCTCGCTGGGCGTGTTTGTCGAAGACGAAAAAGCCCATCGCAGGCTCGTGTCGCTCGTACCGGCCGGCGAAACGGTGGGCGAGATGTCGCTGATCTCGGGCGAGCCCCACTCGGCGCAGCTCGTCGCCTTGCGTGACAGCGAGCTTCTGCGCATCAGCCGTGACGGCTTCCAGGCGCTGATCGCACGACATCCCCGCGTGATGTTCAATCTGATGCGCATCCTCGTGCGGCGCCTGCAGGACGCGACGCATCGGCCGTCCGACGGCGCGAGGCCAAAGACCTTCGCCATCGTCCCCATACAGGAAGGCTTGGCTGACGAGCCCATCGCCCAGCGCGTCGCAGCCGCGCTCGTCGAGATGGGCTCGAAAGCGGCCGTGCTCGACGCAAGCGCCGCCGAGCAATCGGCGGACTGGTTCAACGCGTTTGAAGCGGCGCGCGATGTCGTCTTCTATCGCGGCGACGCGCCAGACAGCGCCTGGACGCATCTGTGCGTGAGGCAGGCAGACAAGGTCTTTCTGCTTGCGCGCGCAGACCGGCCGTTGCCGCGGCGTCCGCTCGACATTCCAGCCTTCAAGGAGCGCGATTCCGGCCTGCCGGAGCTTCTGCTGCTCCATCCCACCGGGCTGACGCGCGGTCTGCCGGAGCATTTCTCACTTCGCAGCGGACTCTTCGAATCGCACCACCATGTGCGCGCTGGCATGACGGAAGATATCCGCCGGCTCGCGCGCTTCGTGTCCGGACGCGCGGTTGGCCTCGTGCTGGCCGGAGGCGGCGCACGTGGTTACGCCCATATCGGCGTCATAAAGGCGCTGATGGAGGCCGGCGTCCCCTTCGACCGTCTGGGCGGCACCAGCATGGGTGCGATCATCGCCGCCGGGCTTGCGGCGGAATGGGACCTCGACGAGCTGAGCGCGCGCATGCGCGACGCCTTCGTCGAGCACAGCCCCCTTTCGGATTTCACATTTCCGCTCATCGCCTTGCTGCGCGGCAAGCAGGTCTCGAGTCTGCTGCACGAACATTTTGGCGAAATGTGTATCGAGGAGTTGCCGAAACCGTTCTTCTGCGTCTCTTCCGATCTCACATCTGGCCGCATTCATGTGCATCGTTCCGGTCCACTCTGGAGAGCGCTGCGGGCGAGCGTGGCGTTGCCCGGAATCCTGCCGCCCGTGACCCATCACGGGCATCTGCTGGTCGACGGCGGCGTGATGAACAATCTGCCGGTCGACGTGATGGCCAAGCAGGCTCACGGACCCATCATCGCTTCCGACGTCACGGGCGAACTCGATCTCCGCGCCATGGATTCGCGGTACGGCGAGCGCCCGCTCTGGTGGCTTCTCTGGCAACGCATGCGCGGCACGCCCTCGATCGTCTCGATCCTGATGCGTTCCGGCACGGTGGGCTCGGAAGCGCAGCGGCGCGTCGTGCGCGAGCAGGCCGACCTGCTCTTCGAACCATCGCTTCCGGATATTGGTCTGCGCGACTGGAAATCCCTCGATCGCGCCGTAGCCGAAGGCTATGCGCACGCGAAGACGCTCATCGAGCAACATGGCGTACCGATCAGCGACACCTGGGCCGAAGGCCCGGCCGTCGCCATCCCGCAGAAAGAAGCGGTGTAGAGCGTCCCTACGGTCGCGCTTCCAGGATGATGTTGAAGGGCGTTTCGGTGGCGCGGCGGAATTTCGTGAAGCCCCCCTTGTCGACTATGCAATCCTATCCGTGGCCAAATCCCGGCTCGCTTGTTCGGGCGCGCTCTTATTTTCTTTTTGGCGCCAAAGCCTTGCGGCGTCCGGCACGCACGGGCGGCGACGCATGCAGCCACGCCTCACGGACGAGTTTTTCGAGCTCTGGCGCCGGCACCTGCCTCAGACTCACCAAGCAACGCGTAATCTTCCCCCAGTGAAGCGGCTCGAACGCTTCGGGACGCATTTCGAACAGGAGTTCCTGATGCTCCTCCGGAATGTGGAACATCGCCTTCTGTTCCTGTGGCCTGAGCGTGATGAAGATTCGTCTCTTCGTGCGAAAAGCGGGGCGGCTCCAATGATCCACTTCGCTCACGCCGTCGAGGGCGACGGCGAATCGTCTCACGTCGTCGCAGGTCGACATTCGAGGCTCATTGCAGAACAACGACCAGAGTAATAAGAGCTGCGGCCGTCAGTAGGCCCGCCGCACCGGGTTTGATTTTCATATTAGAGCTCCGTGGAATTTGCAGCCAGTCTCAAAAGAAACCCAATCCGCGTCCTCTTTTCCTCCCCAACGTGGGGAGGTGCCGAGCGCAGCGAGGCGGAGGGGGAAGTAGCGCGCGCGCCGCGCGCGGACTCCCCCTCCGGTTTGCTCCGCTTCGCTCCGCAAACCACCTCCCCCACGTTGGGGGAGGAAAACCAAGTGCACGCCACTCTCAGCTCCTGTGGCCGACCGCGTCGGTCGTATTCATGAAAAAGTGTGTGCTAACACCATCCCTACGCTGGGGGAGGAAAACCGTCTCACAATATGTTTTTGCGCCTTGGCGGCAGGTCGGCGAAGTGCGGCGCGCGCTTTTCCTGCCGCGCCTCGAGAGCCTCGCGCATGTCGGTTTCTGGATTGTACATGCCGGCCTGCCAGGTCGCGATGTAGTCGAGGCCGTCGGCGATCGTGTGGTCGCGCGCGTAGTTGATCATCACCTTCGAGCCATACACGGCCAGGGGCGATTTCTCCGCGATGTCCTTCGCCACGTCCATGACGTGTTTGAGGAGCGCTTCGTGCGAGGGCAACACGGCGTTGACTAGACTGATCTCTCGCGCCTGCTGCGCCGGCAACCGCCGGCCCGTATAGGCAAGCTCGCGCGCCCAGCCTTGCGGGATCAGATGGCAGAGACGCGGAAAGGTGCCGACATCGGCGGTCATGCCGAGATTAATTTCCTGAATCACGAAGAATGCGTCTTCGCTCGCGTAGCGGCAATCGCAGGCGCTCACCAGATCGACCGCGCCGCCGACGCAGCCGCCCTGGATTGCGGCCAACACAGGCATCCGGGCGCGCTCGATCGCATTGAAAGACTCCTGGAGCGCGAGAAGCCTTTCGCGAAGCTGCGCGCCGGTTCGCCCGCGTTCGAGCCGTTCCTGCTGCTGTTCGCGGTCCGTGAACACCGAGAGATCCATGCCGGCGGAGAAGTGCTTGCCGGTTGATGAGATCACGATGACGCGCGCCTTCGCTTGTTCGTCGATCGAACGAACGATCTCCGGCAATTCGCGCCAGAATTCCGGCACCATGGTGTTGAGCTCGTCGCCGCGTCTCAGTTCAACCCGGGCAATGTTGTCTGCGACGCGGACGTCGAAGCAGCGGTAATCCATGCGGTCTCTCCGGTTCGCGGCCGGCGCGCAACATAGCATCTGTGATGGATGCCGGCGAGATTCTCCCGGGACCGCGGGCGTCTTGCCCGTACCCGGATGCGGGCGAGACGCCCGCGGTCCCAGCAGAGCTCTTGCAGCCGCGTCCGTCCGACGCTCTACTTGTCCCGATAGGTATCGGGAAGGCACGGCATGGCGATCAATTACGACGAAATCATGCAGCTCCAATCGAGCGGCAATCCGTTCAGCTACACGGACCGGGACACAATGCTCTATGCGTTGGGCGTCGGTTTTGGGCGCGATCCGCTGAACGAAGCAGAACTGCCTTTCGTCTACGAAAACGGCCTGCGCACGATTCCCACCCTTTCTACGGTGGTTGCATGGGGCAGCGCCATCATGGGACGCACGGGGATCAATTACCTCTACGTCTTACATGGCGAGCAGCGGCTCACAGTACACAAGCCCCTTCCTGTCGCCGCGCAGCTCCTTGCCGATGAGCGCGTGACTGGCGCGTTCGACAAGGGCAAGGACAAGGGCGCGTTCGTCATCATCGAGAAGACCCTTCGTCTCAAGGACACGGGGGAGAAGCTCTGCACCTTGAGCGCTACGACCGTTGCGCGGGGCGATGGCGGTTTTGGCGGACCAAAGGAGGGGGCGCCCGAGCCGCACGCGCTGCCAACCCGCGCGCCCGATCTCGTGCAGGATTGCGACACGCGGCCCGACCAGGCGTTTCTCTATGCCCTCTCGGGCGACCGCAATCCGCTGCACCGCGATCCCCGCGTCGCCAAGATGGCGGGATTTCCGCGCCCGATCCTGCACGGACTCTGCACTTACGGAACAGCCTGCCGCGCAATCGTGTCGACGGTCTGCAAATACGATGCGAACCGGATAGCAGGTTTCGACGCACGGTTTTCGGCGCCAGTTTTTCCTGGCGAAACGATTGCAACCCAAATCTGGATCGATGGAAACGTGGTGTCGTTCCGCTCGAAGGTAAAGGAGCGCGATGTTGTCGTCATCAATAACGGCAAATGCACGCTTTCTTCCTGACGAAGACCCGGTTGCAGCGGCCGAGGCGTTGATTGCCGAAGGCCGCGCGAGTGAAGCCGCCGCGCTTCTCGGGAAATTCATCGGCGCAAATCGCGGCGGTCTCCTGATGCGGCTCACGATGCAGAAGGCATTGGCGGCATCTGGCGACAAAGCCGGCGCGCTTGCGATGGCTCGCGAGACTGCGCTCGCCAATGCCAATATTGCGCTTGTGGCGCTCGCGCTGGGCGACGCGCTCCTGGCGACGGACCAGCTTCCGACCGCGATTGGCGAATTTCAGCGGGCTTTGCGGCTGGACCCGCAGCTTGAACGCGCGCGCGCGCAGCTTGGTGCGGCGTGGCTCGCCGCCGGAGAAGCACAAAAAGCGCTTGAAGCCTGGAACGCGATTGAAAACAGATCGTCTCTGGAGGCGCTCGCACCGGCGATTGCAGACGCGGAAAAATCTCTTGCTGGGTCGCGCAGCGATCCGCGTTACGTGCGTCATCTGTTCGACCAGTTTTCGGCAAGCTACGATTCGCGCATGACGTCGGAGCTCCAATATTGCGCGCCGTCGATTCTTCGGCAGCTTGCGGAGCATCTGGGCCTCGACCGGCGCGGCCCGCAAGCCATTCTCGATCTTGGTTGCGGCACAGGATTGATGGGCATAGCGGTGCGGGATTGGGCCAATCGTCTCGACGGCGTCGATCTCAGTCCGGCGATGATCGAGAAGGCCCGATCACGCGCGATCTACGATGAACTGTTCGTGGGTGATATTCGCAATTGGCTCGCTACGCGTGAGTACCGTTATGATCTGGTCTTCGCCGCCGACACGCTCGTCTATCTGGGCGATCTCGCGCCGCTGTTGGAGGTCGTGGCCCGATGTCTCGCGCATGACGGGCAATTTCTGTTCACCGTGGAAAAAAGCTCGGGCCCGGGTTTCGAGCTGGGACCAAAGCGGAGATGGCGGCATTCGGAAACCTATCTGCACGAGCTGGCAGAATGCGCCGGCTTGAACGTGGCCGGCCTGATTGCGTGCGAGCCGCGGACCGAGGCCGGCTCTCCGGTCGAGGGCTTAGCCGCCGCGTTCGCGCGACGCGGCGAATTCACATGAGCAGGATCGGCATTCTCCTTTTCGACGGCGTGGAAGAGCTTGATTTCGTGGGCCCCTACGAGGTGTTCACGATGACCAATGAGGTGTTGGGCCGCGCCGGCGAGACGCGTCCGCATGAGATCGCGCTCCTTGCCGAGCGCGAGGCGCCCATCGTCTGTGCCAAGGGCATGCGGGTGATACCGCACGCGACAATCGCGCAAAACGAATCGCTTGACGTTCTTCTGGTGCCGGGCGGTCAGGGCACGCGGCGCGAGGTCGAAAACACGGCCCTTCTCAACTGGATCGCGCGGATTTCGGCAGATGCACAATGGGTCACCAGCGTGTGCACCGGAGCGCTCCTGCTGGCCGCGGCGGGTCCGGCGCGCGGCAAGCGCGTTACGACCCATTGGGCGTTCACCGAAACGCTGAGGGCTCGCGGGGAGGTTGGAGAGATGCTCGAAGGCGTGCGCTATGTGCGCGACGGCAATCTGGTAACGGCGGCAGGCGTCTCCGCGGGCATCGATATGGCGTTGTGGCTGGTCGGCCAGCTTCACGGTGCGACAGTCGCGCGAAAAGTCCAGAGGGCGATGGAATACGATCCGGCTCCTCCCTACGCCGCGGAGGTTTGAGTTTCGGGGCTTTATTCGGGAGCGTGTGGTGTGCTCTTATCGGTCCCGTCGAAGATACGGCCAGGGATTCGCATGCTGACGAGATCGGGTTTCGCATTCCTTGTGCTGCTTGCTTCGGGGGGAGCGGCTGCAGCCGAGAGCATGTGCGGCGAGCAGCCGATTGCGCCCGTCATTCCGACTGCCGCGGACATGAGGCAGAAGTCCCCCGCGGACGCGGCGACGGTCCGGCACAACGCCTTCTTGGACATCAAGCGCTGGCAGGCTTCGCTCAAATCCTATCGCGACTGCTTGAGCGCAACGATCAACACCGACAAGCGCGATCTCTACGAAGACGCGCGCGCGACAAAGCCCGACAAGGACAAAATGGCAGCGATTCAGCAAGAGATGAAGGCATCGAGCGATGCGTCGGATGCTTCAGCCAACGAAGAAGAAAAGGTGGTGAACGAATTCCATGCGGCGCAGGTTGCCTACTGCACGCGCACCGATGTCGACGTTTCCACCTGCCCCAAGATCTGACAAGTCCCGCCGCGAATCGCCTATGTTCGCGGGCATGTCAGGCGACCCGCGTATCCAACGCCGATTGAGAGCGCGCAATGCGACCCGCGCGGCGATTCTCGATGCGGCGCGGCGCGTGGCGGCGCGCGATGGCGCACGCAATCTTTCGCTGCGCGCCGCTGCGGCCGAGGCGGGTTTCGCCCCCGCCGCTCTCTATGGCTATTTTCAGAGCAAGGACGAGATTTTGCTTGCCCTCGCTGCGGACGATCTCCTGACGATCGCGCGGGCAATGCGAGCCGCAGCAGAGAATAGCGGCGCAGAGAGCCCCCTCGCCGCAGCATCCTCCGCCGCTCTGTCGCTTCTGCAGCATATGGAAACAATTGCCGCGGTCTCGCAGGCGTTGCCGCAAACGGCCGGCACGGGCGAGGCGGAACGTCTGTTCAACGGGCGCTTGATCGCGGCGCTTACCGCACTTTCGCATGCAACGGGCCGCACGGCGGAGAGCCGCACGGCGCAGGCGGATATTGTTTTGCTGGCTGCCGCCTTGACGGGGCTCGCCGTCTTCGCCCGCTCGGGCCGGCTCGGCGCCCTGGGATTTTCCACCGAGGAAGTCGTTGCACGTCTCGATGCGCGCTTCACCGGGGCGATGTGAGAGTCGCCGCAGGCTTACAATCCGGTCAGGCCGGTCACCATTTGCTCCGCAACCCGCGCGGGTTGTTCGATCGGCAGGAAGTGCGTCCCGCCCTCAAGCGTCACCACTTGCGCGTCAGGCTTAAGGCGCCGGATCAGCGCGAGTTCGGACGCGGTTGCCGTGCTCGCGATCGAGCCGTGCAGAATGGTCAAAGGGCAGCCGATGTCGCGGGCGACCTGCGCAATGCCGCTTGGGGCTTCGTGGAAAATTTCTGCTTCCCACGCGGGCGCGCAAGCCAGTCGCCACGTGCTGTCCCCGGTCTCGATCAGTCCGCCCGCGAGGTAATCCCCGATCGAGGAATCCGGCCACGAGGCGAATATGCCGCGGCCGCGATAAGAATCGAGGGCGGCTTCGCGAGACGGAAATGTGCTGCGTCGCTGAGCGGCTCGTAATGCGAGACCCGTCGACGGCTTGCGGTCTTCAGCATTGAGCGGCGGCGCGAGAACCGGCTCGACAAGGATCAAAGCACGGACGCGGGAAGGAGCAGCCGCGGCTGCCATGAGGCCGACCGTCGCTCCCAGCGAATGACCGGTGACAATCACTGGCCCGGCGTTCATCTGCGCGAGCAGCACGACGAGATCGTCCCGGAAAACCGTCCATCCTTCGGCAAGACCAGGTCGCGTCGGCAGGGTGGAAAATCCATGACCCCGCAGGTCGCAGGCGAACACATGAAATTGCAAAGCGAGCGGCGCAAGCAAAGCGCAATAGGTCTCTGCGTTGAATCCGGTCGCATGGACAAAGACTATTGTCTCGGCATCCGGCGCGCGCCACTCGAGGCACGACATCGTGTCCGCCCCGATGGGCACGGACGTCCGGACGGGATCGTTGCTCCTCACCGCTAACCTGATGCGATGAGCGGTCGAAGCGATCGGCCGGTCAAGCGGCGGCGCCGCGAAAATATTCGATCAGAGTCCAGATTCCGATGGCAACGAAGCCCAGCCCGGCGATCAGCTTGAGGGGCACGAACTCGAGATATCGGCTTGCGGCTGTACCGACCAGCACCGAAAGAGCCGCGCCGATCACGAGGGCGCCTGCCGACGCGCAGAAGACCGCCAGCGGCGGCGCCTTGTGCTCGGACGCGAAGAGCAGGGTCGCGATCTGCGTCTTGTCGCCCAGCTCGGCGACGAAGATGGTGACGAACATTACGAGCAATTGGCGCATGGGGTCTCCGTCCGAAGCGATTCGATGGAACATCTTCCGATATGCGCCCGCACCGCGGCGTTGGCGAGCCCGGGGAAATTTTCACGATTCTGGCGGGCACCAAAAGGCCGGCCTTACCGTTTCAAATGTGGGCACGGAACCGGCGGATAGGGTGCGCCGGCCTGCGCCCAAAGAACCAAAAAAAAGATCAAAATGAGAATTGCACAAATCGCTCCGCTCACCGAAGCCGTCCCGCCGCTGCTCTACGGCGGGACCGAACGGGTAGTGGCCCATCTCTGCAACTCGCTCGCGGAAATGGGACACGAGGTTACCCTGTTTGCCAGCGCCGAGGCGCGAACGCGCGCCAGGCTTGTTCCCATGCGCGACCAGGCAATACGCCTGGACGCCAGTCCCCTGAAATCGGATGTTGCCGCCCACCTCGCCATGCTCGATGAAGTACGCTGGCGCAAAGACGATTTCGATATCCTGCATTTTCACATCGACCTTTTGCATTTTCCATTTTTTGAGGAAATCGCCGAGCGGACGCTTACAACGCTGCACGGACGCCTCGACCTCAAGGATCTCGACGGAGTCTACGCGCGCTGGTCCACCTATCCGCTGGTCTCGATCTCCAACCATCAGCGCGCGCCATTGCCGGACGCCAATTGGACCGCAACGGTGCCGCACGGCATCCCCACCGATCTGTTCAAATTTTCTCCTTCGCCCGAAGGAGGCTATCTCGCATTTCTCGGCCGCGTTTCGCCGGAGAAAGGCGTGGACCGCGCAATTGCACTCGCCCGCGCAGCGGAAATACCGCTCAGGATTGCTGCCAAGGTCGACCCAGTCGACGTTCCCTATTTCCACAGCCGGATCGAGCCGCTTCTGGAGGATCCGCTGGTGGAGTTCGTCGGAGAAATCGGAGACGCCGACAAGTCTGAATTTCTCGGCAATGCACTTGCGTTGCTGTTTCCCATCGATTGGCCGGAACCTTTCGGTCTCGTGATGATCGAGGCGATGGCATGCGGCACGCCGGTGGTGGCTTGGGATCGCGGCGCCGTCTCCGAGATCGTGGAGAACGGCGTCACTGGCTTCGTGGTCCGCTCGCCGGAAGAGGCATTGAAGGCGATCGGTCAGTTGAAGATCGTCAATCGCCTGCGCATTCGCCACGTCTTCGAACGCCGTTTCGCGGCGAGCGTGATGGCCAGGCGCTACCTCGAAGTCTATGCGCGCCTCCTGCGGGGCGCGGCTTGCGAGGGCAGGTTCAAAGACGCAGTCTGAAACTCATGTCACAGACAGCGCCGGCTTTTGCCGCCCGCGATCCGGAAGAAGTGGAGGGACTCGGCGCCGCCGCGTCGGGCGCCAATCTGTTCGTCCTCAAGCAAGGCGACACGTTCCTGGTCGCCGACGTCTTCGGCGATGTACGTGGAGAGGCGGACGGGCTGTTCCACAACGACACGCGCGTGCTCTCCCGCTTGCGGCTGCTTCTCGGCGGTGGCCGGCCATCGCTTCTCGGCGGAACCGTCAGCCAGGATAATGTGTTCTTCATCGCGCATTTGACGAACCATCCGCTTGCCCCGATCGGCGAGCAATCGACTCCCGAAGGGGTGATCCACATCGAGCGCGCCCGCTTTCTGTGGGATCGGCGTCTCTACGAACGCGTGACGTTCACCAATTTCAGCGAACGCAGGACGGAGCTTCCGTTTTCGATCGCCTATGGGGCCGATTTTCGCGACATGTTCGAAGTGCGCGGGACGCAACGGCCGGCGCGCGGCCAGATGCTGGCGCCCAGGCTCTCCGACCGCAGCGTGATCCTGGGCTACGAAGGCCTCGACCGCATGGCGCGCGCGACTGCGATCGCTTTCTCGGCGATGCCCGAGCGCATTGGGGAAGACCGCGCCGATTTCCGAATCGCTCTGGCGCCGGGTGCGCGCTACGAGCTGTACATCGAAATCGGACCGGATGAGGCAGACGTTCCCGCCCGGAATCGCTATCGCTCTGCGGCGGCGCGGGCGCGATTCAGGATGCGCAGATCGCGCCGCCAGGGCGGCGGCATGCGTTCGTCGGGCCGGCTGTTCTACGACTGGATGGAGCGCTCCAGGGCCGATCTGGCGTTGCTGACGACCCAGCTTCCGACCGGGCCGTTTCCCTACGCCGGCATTCCGTGGTTCTCGACGCCGTTCGGGCGCGACGCAATCATCACCTCGCTGCAGATTCTTTGGCTCGATCCCGGCCTCGCGCGCGGCGTGCTCGCCTTTCTTGCGCAGACGCAGGCGCATGAGCGCTCGGCCTTCCAGGATTCGGCGCCCGGCAAGATCATGCACGAAGCCCGCAAGGGCGAGATGACAACTCTGAAAGAGGTGCCCTTCGGTCAGTATTACGGCGCCGTCGACACCACGCCGCTCTTCGTCATGCTGGCGGGCGCCTATGCGGAACGTACCGGCGATCTCGAAACGATCGAACAATTGTGGCCTTCGATCGAAGCGGCGATCTCCTGGATCGAAAACGAACAGGCGATGGATCCGGACGGATTCGTCACCTATCGCTCCGCCGGCGCCGGTCTGGTCAATCAGGGATGGAAAGATAGCAACGATTCGATTTTCCATGCCGACGGCACGCTGGCGCAGGGCCCCATCGCGGTCGTGGAGGTGCAAGGCTACGCCTTCGCGGCTTTTCGTGCGATGGCCGCGCTCTGCGACCGGAGGCGCGACCCCGAAAGTGCCGCGGGCTGGCGAAAACGCGCCGAGAGCCTGCGCGCTGCGGTCGAGGCGCATTTCTGGATGGACGATCTGGCCTTCTACGCGATCGCGCGCGACGGGGAGCGCCGGCCATGCCGGGTTCGTGCGTCAAATCCCGGACATCTTCTTTATACGGGTCTGCCGTCGCGGAAGCGCGCGCGCCGCGTGATCGAACAGCTTCTTTCGCCCGCGTTCAATTCGGGCTGGGGCATCCGGACGCTCTCGCAGGGCGACGTGCGTTACAATCCCATGTCGTATCACAATGGATCGGTCTGGCCGCACGACATGGCTCTGTGCGCGGCGGGATTCGCGCGCTACGGCGACAGGCAGGGCGTGGTGCGGCTGATGAGCGAGATGTTCGAGGCCGCCGTGCGTTTCGACATGCGGCTGCCCGAATTGTTCTGCGGCTTTCCGCGCTCGCCGGGCGGGCCGCCGATCGCCTATCCCGTCGCCTGCCTGCCGCAGGCGTGGTCGTCGGGGGCGGCTTTCATGATCCTTCAGTCGTGCCTTGGCCTGCGCGTCGACGGCCAGCGCGGCGAGATCCATGTGGCCCAGCCGATGCTGCCGGTGGGAATCGACACGATCGTTCTGCGCCATCTCTTCGTGGGAAACGCGAGCGCGGACATTATTTTTCAGCGCGTCGGCGAGCGCGTGGTCGCGTTTCCGTGCGGCAAGGATTCAGGGGCCGTTCCGCTGTTCATCCACGCCTGAATGCTCTCACGCCGTCAGAGGTTCGGCCGTCTCAATCCGCAATGCCGGGAACTGGCGCTCCAGCAGCGCGAAGCCGCCGAACAGGACGAGCGTGTACAGGAGATCGCCTTCGAGCGTGTTGCGGAAGAAGGGAAGGGCCGCAGTGTAGCAGGCGATCAGTCCTGCGAATGTCCTGGGATACATGTTGTCAAGCGCCCAGACGCCGAAATTGGTGACGACGAAAAACAGCACCGAGCTTGCAAGCGCCGCGCCCGCGATCGTCAGCGCGGAACGGCGCTGTTGCAACCACAGACCGATGCAGACAATCAGCGCAAAGCAGCCATAGACCAGCGCCATCTGATCGTGGAATCCGAGTGCGAGGTCGCTGAGAAAAAGTGCGGCTAACGGCACGAGGAAGGCGAGCCGCCGATCGGAAAGGCAAGCGCCGCCGAAGAGGGCGACCGCCGTCACCGAGGTCATGTTTGGCGGATGCGGGAGCAGGCGCGATGCAGCGGCAGCCAGAATCATCGTGGCCACGAGCATCAATCGGGGCTTCAGCATTTGGGTGGTCACGTGGCTCGAGCCTCATCCATCGCCAGGCTCGGGGGGAGGCCCTCATGGTGAGCCTGTCGAACCATGAGGCGGATACCAGGGTACGTACTCGCCCTTGACACCGCAAGGATCGATCGGCCGCGCGGGCGCTGTTTCATTCCTTCCTGGGTATCAGCGCATCGTCGATCTCGCGCGCTCGCACCGCTGCCGGACGCTTGCTGATGCGGTCCCAGTATCGCTCAAAGGCCGGTCGCTTCTCGAGCCAGCCGAACTGCATCCCCCATCCGATATGCGCGCCAAGGTAAAGATCGGCCGCGGTGAAATTCCCGCCGACAAGATAGTCGCCGCGCGATACCGCACTCTCGAGAACGTCGATGACCTGGGCGAGCGAACCATAACCCGCCATTCCTTTGCGGTCCTCGGGTACGACGAAGCCTAACGCCTTGTTCGTTGCCGCGGATTCGACCGGACCGGCGCCGAAGAACAGCCAGCGGTAATAGAGACCGCGCAGACGATCGCCCGAAGGCGGCGCGAGACGGACAGCGGGGAACGCGTCGGCGAGATAGGCGCAGATCGCCGCAGACTCTGTGACGACAATGTCGCCATGTTTGACGGCAGGGACTTTGCCCATTGGATTGATCGCAAGATAAGCCGGCGCCTTCGCCGTGGTTGCGAAATCGAGCAGCTCCGTTTTGTAGGGCTGGCCCACCTCTTCGAGCATCCAGCGCACGATCCGGCCGCGCGACATCGGGTTGGTATAGAAGGTCAGCTCATCTGCCATTTTTGCTTCTCCTTGTGCATTGCTCGTGCGTCAGCTTGTCCTGTTTGATGGCGTAAGCCAGCCGAAGCCCGAAGAGCGCAGGCTGGCTGGGGCGGAAGGATTCGAACCTTCGTATGCCGGAATCAAAATCCGGTGCCTTACCACTTGGCGACGCCCCAAAGGACGCGGGCCCGCGCCGGGGCGTGGACCTTACTCAGTCGCATGCGGGCTTTCAACGATCGGGGTCCTCGGTTGCGGTGTCGGCATGCCGCCTCTATAAGACCGCCTCCCGAGAAAGCCGGAGAGTAGCTCAGCCTGGTAGAGCACCACGTTCGGGACGTGGGGGCCGGAGGTTCGAATCCTCTCTCTCCGACCAGTGATTTCAAGGTCTTCGTCAGTTTGTGGAACCGTCAACGCGGAGGCGTTTGTGCATTGTGTCCGCGAGTCTCTCCTGAGAACCCGCCACTGGTGCGGCCCAATTCGATGAAATCGTAAGCACCTGCGATGAAGGCAGCGTAGGACAATACACAAAGCACTACGGCGACATATTGCGTAGTCGTCACTGTGCATTGTGACCGCTTCAACTTTTCTGCGCGCTCGATGAGCTGAGGGTCGTCGGATTTGAGGACGTTTCCAAAGAATTCAGCGCGAAGCTCGATTGCCCGCTTTTCGGCCACGCCGACGAAGTGGCTCGCCAGTGAAAGAAAATTCACGTAGGCCATCAGGGCGCTCGCCGCCGCGAAAACGAGGCCGAATACGAATGCGGCCGCATCAATGGGAGCCTCGGACCGGCCGCGCAATGAAATCCATTCCATAAGTGGCGGGATGGCGACGAGCGCGCCCCCGTTGACCAGGAATGCTGATTGCAACCCGATTTCCGCAAATCTGAACGCGACTTTTTGCGAATCCCATGATTGCCGATAATGAGCGACAACTTCCGTGTCCCACCGCTCCTGTCGAAATCGGTCGACAGCAAGCTTTCTGTTAAATTCGCGGTCCTGCGCCTCACGGTCATCTTTCTCCGGAATACTCATTTCTTCACCATCCTCAGCGCCGGCCGATCACAGGTGCGATTGGCAGCAGTCGCGAGCCCATGGCGCTACTTCTTTAGCTTGCGACGCTTGGTCGCGCAGCTTTCGTCGCGCGGCGCGCGCGCTGCTTCTGTGCCTCCGCTTTGATGATCACCGCGCCCTTCGCGTTCGGATCGAGACGCAGCTTCGCGAGCTTCACCGCGTCCGCGATCAGCGCCTCGATCTCCGCGCGGTCGAAGTCCGCAACCGAGTTCAGCTCGACGTAA
>Ga0182024_10001773_pt1 | contig 54798 bp, 47 predicted proteins | sample P32metaG_FD_120480 | JGI IMG/M metagenome (GOLD analysis project Ga0182024, IMG submission 120480) | Permafrost microbial communities from Stordalen Mire, Sweden - P3-2 metaG (Illumina Assembly) | ecosystem: Environmental > Terrestrial > Soil > Wetlands > Permafrost | place: Sweden: Stordalen...
CCATCGCCGCCGCGCCGGTCGCCACCGAAATGCGCCCGGTCGGCGATACCCGCACGCTGCCGAACTCGAACGGTCCGCGGCCCGTGCCCTTGACGCCATGCGCCAGCCCGATGCCGAGATAGCGGCCCTGCGCGAGCGCGGCGGCCTGGCGGCGCGGAAAGTCGTCCCAGGCCATGGCGCTGAGAATCTCAGCCTGGCAGCCGGGATAGTCGCCGCTGTCGTATTGCACCGGCTCGCCGGCACGGGTCTTGAGCGGCTTGAGATACGGCATCTTCTCCGCGGGAATGAGATTGCGGCGGCGCAACTCGGCGCGGTCGATGCCAAGCTTGCGCGCCAGACTGTCCAGCAGCCGCTCCATGGCGAAGGCGGCCTGCGGATAGCCCGCGCCGCGCACCGAGGAAACCGGCGCCTTGTTGGTGTGGGCGGCGGCCACCTCCATCTCCAGCGCCGGGACCACGTAGGGCCCGGTCAGCGTCGTTGCGGAATTGTACGGGAGGTTCACGTCCTGCAGCGCATAGGCGCCGATGTCGTGGATGAGGCGGCCGCGCACGCCGCGCACGCGGCCGTCGGCCTCCGCGGCGAGCTCGATCGACCAATACTGATCGCGCTCCTGCGCTGCATTGGTGAAATGTTCGCGACGGTCCTCGATCCATTTGATGGAGCGACGCAGCAAGGTCGCGGCGGCGACCACTGCCACGTCTTCGGGGTAGACGCACAGCTTCGGCCCAAAACCGCCGCCGACATCGGGCGTCGCGACCCGCAGCCGGCTTTCGTCAAGCTTGATATAGTCGGCGAACGCATAGCGCAGATCGTGCGCCTTCTGCGTCGAAGCCCACACGTTGGTCTCGCGGTCCGAGACCTCCACCAGGAGGCCGCGGCCCTCCATGGAATGCCCGGCGCCGCGATGGATCCAGAGGTCCTCATGAACGACGTGCGCGGCTTTCGCGAACGCGGCATCGATATCGCCGTAGCCGACTTTGTAGGAGATGACCTGGTTCGATGGGAGCTCGCGGCGCACCGCCGGAGCTCGCTCGGCAGTCCGGCAATCGGTCGCCGCCGGCAACACGTCGTAGTCGACCGCAACGAGCGCGGCGGCGTCCTCGGCGGCGTAGCGATCCCCGGCGACCACGATGGCGATGGGCTCGCCGACGAACGAGACCTCGCCGTCGGCGAGCGCGAAGGGCCAGCTCTGGTCGAGCCTGGTGCCGGAATTCGAGATGCGGATCATGCGGCGCTGCCGCATGGCCGGCGCCAGATCCTCGAGCGTGAGCACGGCGACGACGCCCGCCAGTGCGCGGGCTGCGCCCGCATCGACGGCGCGGATCAGCGCGTGCGGATGCGGGCTGCGCACGAACGCCGCATGGAGGACGCCGGCCGACGCGAGGTCATCGACAAAACGCGCCCTGCCGGTCAGCAGCGCATGATCCTCAAGGCGCAGGACACGCGCTCCGATCACTTCGCTCACGATCTTTGCTACTCGCTGGCGATCGCCTTTGTCGCTTTGTCGATGACGTCCTTCGGCGTGGCGTAGGCCTCGGCGAGCAGCGCGTCGATCGTTGCCGCCGACACCGGGCGCACGTCGAAGTCGAGCTTTTTCGCCTCGGCCAGGAAGGCCGCGTCCGTCATGGTGGCATCGAACGCCGCGATCAGCGCCGCCTTGCGGTCCGCGGGAATATCGGGCGGCGCCGCGAACGGCCGCGCCATCGCCTGGCTCGCCAGCAGGAGCTTGACGATCTGAAGCTGCTGCGGATCGCGCGCGAGATCGGTCGCCAGCGGGACTGCTTCGATCTCGGGCTCCTTTTTGAATGCTGCCTGCACGATGATGTTCACCGCATGGCTGGAGAGCCATTGCGCGTGGCGCGCCTTGATGGTGCTCCACGACAGGCCGCACAGACCGTCGATCTCGCCGCGCTCCATGGCCAGGACCGTGTCGTTGGTGCCGGGATAGCCGCTCACGAGCCGCGCCTTGGCTCCGAACACGTTCTTGTAAAGGCGCGTCCAGATGTCGGGATCGGACCCGGCGCCTTCGCCGCCGAACGTCGAGGGAATTTTGAGAAAGTCGTCCCAGGTCTTTACCGCAGAGGTGTTCCACGTGACGCAGATCGTATTGTCGTCGGTGACGCTGCCGAGCCAGGTGAACTTGCGGCTGTCGAAGGCGACCTTATCGATCAGCGGCGAGATGCCCATGCTGCGCGAGAACGTGCCGAACACGGAGCCATCCTTGATCGCCACGGAATAAAGGAAATTGGCGGCGCGCAGGCTGCCGGCGCCGGCCATCTGCTGCGGGATGATCGAAGGATTGCCAGGAACGTGCCGGGCGATATGGCGCGCCAGCAGCCGCGCATAGGCGTCATAGCCGCCGCCGGCGCTGAAGCCGATCATCAGCGAGACGTTGCGGCCCTTGTAGAACTCTTCGACGCTCGCGGCGCCGGCGAGGCCTGCGAGCGCCAAGAGCGCCAAGAGCGCAGCAACGCCGCCGATCGCCTTGCGCACGATATGGGGCTCTCTCATGGCTCTTCGCTCGCCAATCGAACGGAACATGCGCACTGCGCCGGGATCACTTCTACCTAGCCGCGGCGTCGGGTGAACACGGAAGCGATCTGTTGCCAAATGACGCGCGCCATCAGCGACAGGCCGGAGATCGGCTTCGCCGCCGGTGGCGGCGGCAGCGGCTCGTTCGGCGGCGGTGATCTTGGCGTTGGAGATCTCGGCGTTGGAGATCTCGGCGATGGCGATCTTGGAGGTGGCGATCTTGGCGGCTCGGTCGTCGATCGCACGACATTCGGTGCAGGCGGGGATGGCGGCGCTTGCGCCGCCTGCTGCTGCGCCAGCTGGGTCCGCAGATTGCCGGCGAATTGCCCGATGATTTGCCCAGCGGTCGCCTGGATCATGCCGACGCCGCGGCCGTATTGGGCGACCGCGCCGGACAGCATCAGATCGGTGTGAATGAGGACGCGCGAACCGGCGCCGGCGGGCTCGACCCGGAACGTCGCCGTGGCGTTGGCGGAGCCGCGGCCCTTGGCGTCGTTGCCCTGCGCCTTTACCCGCGCGCTGTGATTGGCCTCGTCGATGCTGTCGAACTCAACGCGGCCGGCAAAAGCGAGCGCCACCGGACCGAGCCGCACCGAAATCTTGCCGCGAAAATTCTGCGGATCGACGATCTCGGTGAGTTCGGCGCCCGGCATGCAGGGCGCGATGCGGCGGATGTCCATCAGCATCGCCCAGGCCTGGGCCGGAGCGAGCGGCACGTCGAACGAGTTGTCGAATTCCATGTTATGCGCGCCACGTCAGTTCTTGCCGGCGCGGCCGGCGGAGGTGCCGGCGATCTTGCCAAAGACCGTGCCGGACATCAGCCCGGAGCCGCCCGGATAATTGAAGTAGAACAGGCCGCCGACCAGTTCGCCCGCCGCATAAAGGCCGCGGATCGGCTGGTAGTCGGTGTTGAGCACCTCGCCGTCGGTGTTGATGCGCAGGCCCCCGAACGTGAAGGTGACGCCGCAGGTCACGGCGTAACCCTCGAACGGCGGCGCGTCGATGGTGTTCGCCCAGTTGCTCTTGTTGACGGCGAGACCCCGCGTGCCGCGGCCATCCTTGACGTTGGGATTGAACGGCACATCGGTGCGCACCGCGGCGTTCCATTCCTTGATGGTCTTCAAAAACTCCGCGGCGTTCACTCCTTCGAGCTTCTGCGCGAACTCCTCGATCGTGTTCGCCGTAACCTTGGTGATCTGGCGGATGCGGTATTCGTCGCGCTGCAGGTGCTTCACCTTCTGGTCGAAGATCTGCCAGGCGAACTGGCCCGGCTGCTCCAGCACCACGCGGCCGTATTTGGCGTAGGTGTAGTTGCGGAAATCGGCGCCTTCGTCGACGAAACGCCGGCCGGTGGCGTTGACCAGGATGCAGAAAGGATAGGAGTGCTTCTGGAACTGGTCGCCCACCGCGAGATCGCCGAACTCGGGCGCGTTCATTTCCCATTGCACCGCGTGGCAGCCCGACCAGTTGCCGCGCGGGGCGGCGCCGATGTCGATCGCCATGCGGATGCCGTCGCCGGTGTTGAAGCGCGAGCCGCGCACCTTGGCGAGGTCCCAGCCAGGACCGAGATAGCGCGTGCGCCATTCCGGATTGGCCTCGAAGCCGCCGCAGGCGAGCACCACGGATTTTGCGCGCAGTTCGCGCACCTCGCCTTTTTCGCGCACCCGCACGCCCTCGACGCGGTTGCCGTCGAACAGGAGGTCAAGCCCGCGGGCCTGATAGTGGATTTCGATGCCGCGCTTTTTCGCCGATTCGGTGAGCATGGCGACGAGGCCGGGGCCGCCGCCGACCGATTCCACCGTAAGCCCGCCCCAGAACTTGAACTTGCCGTCGATCTTGAAGGCCTGCCGGCCGTAGATCGGGATGAGGCGCACGCCTTTCTCGCGCATCCAGTTGAGCGACCCAAAGCTTTTGGTGACTAGGAGCTCGACCAGATCGGGATCGGCGCGGTTCTGCGTGATGCGCGCCATGTCGTCGAAGAACTGGTCGGCGGTGTAGGTGCCGAAATCCGTGGTCTCGATCTCGGCCGGCGTGAGGTCCGGCACCAGCGCCTTGATGTCGTCGACGCCGTTGTAGACGACGCGGATCGAACCCGCGGTGAAGCGGCTGTTGCCGCCGGATTCGTCTTCAGGGGCGGCTTCGAGCATCACGACCTTGGCGCCCTGCTCCTGCGCCGCCAGCGCCGAGCAGAACGCGGCATTGCCGGCGCCGACAACGATCACATCCGCAACCTGGTTTGGCATTTCTCGACTACCTTGTTCGCGTCAGGCCCGGCCGTGGCCCAGCATGCCTTGGCCCAGCGCCTCTTGGCGGCATGATCGCAAGACGCGGATGCCCGGCACAAGGCCGGGCATGACGGCTCACACGATGCATCCGCCGGTTCACTCGGCCGCCTGGGCGGCGCCGCCATGCGCCTTCGACCAGCCGGCCGGATCCTTCATGAATTTCTCGACTTCCTTGAGCTTGGCCTTGTCGAACTTGCCGCTCTTCTTCGCCACTTCCAGCACGTCCCACCAGGTGGCGAGCGCATGTAACGTGACGCCTAGCTCGTCGAGGATTTCTTTGCCCTCGGGAAATATATCGTAGAAAAAGAACACAAAGACGTGCTCGACGACGGCGCCGGCGCTGCGCAGCGCCTTGCAGAAATTGACCTTGCTGCGGCCGTCGGTGGTCATGTCCTCGACCAGAAGCACGCGATCGCCCGGCTCGATATGGCCCTCGATCTGCGTGTCGCGGCCAAATCCCTTCGGCTTCTTGCGCACATACTGCATCGGCAGCAGCAGGCGATCCGCCATCCAGGCCGCGAACGGGATGCCGGCGGTCTCGCCGCCGGCGACCGAATCGAACTGCTCGAAGCCGACGTCGCGCAACAGCGTCGCCACGCCGAAGTCGATCAGGGTCTGCCGCACGCGGGGAAACGAGATCAGGCGACGGCAATCGGTGTAGACCGGGCTCGCCCAGCCGGAGGTGAAGATGAACGGCTTGTCGTTCATGAAGCGGACCGCCTCCACCTCCATGAGCATCTTTGCCGTCAACTCGGCCATCACCTTCTTGTCGGGGAAGCCCTTCATCGTCGTCTCCACTTCCCGGTCAGCTTCAACCTAGCCGATCGGCGCGGCCGCGGCAGCATATGTCTCCATCGGCGGATCGTCGATCATGGCGCCGGTGAGATCGGCGACGCGCTTGAAGCCGCGCTTGGCGCACCAGTCTTCGAGGCCCTCGATGATCGCGATCATGCCGGTGGGATTGCGGAAGGTCAGATAGCCGATCATCACCGCGGTGGCGCCGGCAAGCATGTATTCCACTGCATCCTCGACCTTGACGATGCCGCCGCAGCCGATGATCGGGATCTTCACCGCCTTGGCGCACTGATAGACCATGCGCATGATGATCGGCTTGATGCCCGGCCCGGAAAGTCCGCCGAACTTGTTGCCGATCGCCGGGCGGAACGTATCGGTGTTGATCTTGAGGCCCAAAATCGTGTTCGACACCACCAGCGCATTGGCGCCGCCGCGCTCGGCCGCCTTGGCAACGGCGACGACGTCGCCGGCATTGGGCGACAGCTTGACCCAGACCGGCTTGTCGGTCGTGGCGCGGATGAGCTTGACGACGTTGTAGGTGTGATCCTCGTGCAGCGCGAAGTTGCCGCCCTTGGGATCGCGCGTCGGGCAGGAAATGTTGACCTCCAGGACGTCGATTGCGGATTTCGCCACGTCGCGCGCCATGGCCTCGAAATCCTCGATCGTGGTCGCCGAGATCGAGCCGACCAGCGGCGGCGAGAACCGCTTGTAGTCCGGCACCTGGTGCTCGAAGAAGTAATCGATGCCCTTGGTCGGCAAGCCGATCGAATTGATCATGCCGCCTTCGACCTCGGCGGCGCGCGGCGGCGGATTGCCGGCGCGGTATTCGCGCGACACCGTTTTCGCCACCAGGGCGCCGAGGCGGTTGAGGTCCATCACCTGGGCGAGATCGGTGGAAAAGCAGCCGGACGCCGGCATGACCGGGTTTTTCAGCGTCACCGTCCCGATCTTGACGCTCATGTCTACCATCCGACCGCCTCCTGCATGTCGAACACCGGGCCCTCGATGCAGACCCGGCGCAACTCCCTCTTCCCGTTGACTTCGAAAGTGCGCACGCAGACGTAGCAGGGCCCGAGCCCGCACGCCATCACCTGCTCCATCGCCACCTGGCCCGGAATGTTTCTGGACTTGCCGATGCGCTTCATGAGCAGCAGCAGGCGGTTCGACCCGCAGGTGAAGAAGGCATCGGCGCGTTTTTCCGCGGCCAGCTGCTCCAAAATCACCTCGACGTTCTCCACCGCGCTCGAGCCATCGGTATCGAGCACGCTGACGACATCGCCGGCTTCGCGGAACAGCGCGTCGGCCATCACGAAATCCGGATTGCGGGCGCTCAATATCGCGGTGACGCCGACGCCGTTGTCGCGGGCGAGCTGCGAAATCGGCCCGAGCGTCGCGATGCCGACGCCACGACCGAGCACGACGATATGGCGCCAGCCGGGTTCGAGCCGGAAACCGACGCCGAGCGGTCCGACCATGTTGACGGTGTCGCCCTTCTCAAGCGTCGCGAGCCCGCGGGTGCCGCGGCCGACGCACTTGTAAAGGAATTCGATGCGCCCCTGCTCGCGGTCGATACGGTAGACGCTCTGCGGGCGGCGAAAGAACAGCTCGCCGACGTCGGGCGAGGGACACAGCAGGTTGAAGAACTGGCCCGGATTGACAGTCAGCGCCTTCGGCGAAGCCTGCACCACGAGGTGCTTGTATTCGGAATTGACCCACTCGTGGGACACCACCGGGCACACTGATTCTTCGGCCGGGATAGGGACCGGCTCAATGCCGGGCACGCTCTCGCCGACCACGAACGGAGCGGAAGCGAACGGCTCACTTGCCATGATCTGATACCCCACGAACTGGCATCCTTTGTCCTTGGCCTTCAACCCGAACCACGCAATCCGCCGCCCCCGCGGCACAGGACACATGCGCCCAATGTGTAACAAAATCAAGATTTGTTCCAAATTTTGAACAGAATACTGCCATCGGCGCCCCTACGCCCAGCCAAAACCCCGTTGAATCAGGAAGATGGATGGCCGGACCAAGCCAGGCCAGGACGGGCCAGGCCGAGAGGGAGGTTTGCGGGCGCTACGCCGCCACCGCTTTCGCGGCCGCTTCGGCGTCGGGCTGCTGCCACGCCTGCAGGCGCGGGAAGACGTCCCGCGCAAACAGAGTGAGGTTATCGACCGTCTGCGCGTGGCTGAGCGCGCCGCCATGCGCCATCATCAAGAGGTTGCCCATGCCGCCGCAATGTTCGCAGAAGTCGACGATCTGGCCATAAACCTCGTCGGGCGTGCCGCAGAACAGCACGGCCGCATCCATCAATTCATCGATGCCGGCGGTTTGCATCGAGATCACACGGCGATCCTTGGTGTAGGTGCGCGGCGGCGTCTCGCCGCGTAGGACCCGCGCATTGTCCTCGGCCGGCAGATAGCCGGGCGGATTGCGGAACGGCAGTGCGACGATCGGACTGGTGCGCACATAGCCGGCGATGAGATCGGCGCGCCGGCGCGCTTCGGCCTTGTCGTGCGCGACGGCGACCAGGCCGAGATAGGCAAAGCGATCGGCACCCGGCGCCTTGCCGAACTTCGCCAGGTAGCTCTGGCGATAGGCGTCGTAGATCCGGCGCGTGCCGTAGCCGGTTCCGAGCGTCGCCATGACGTAGCCGCGCTCGCCAAGGACGCGCGCCTGGCTGGTGCTGCCGGTGGTCGACCAGACCGGTGGGTGCGGCTCCTGCCACACCCGCGGCCAGACGTTCACCTGCCGATAGTGAAAGAATTCGCCTTCCCAGTTGAACGTCTCGTCGTGCGTGGTCATTGCCTTGAGGATGAAATCGTGCGCCTCCCAGAAGCGCTCCATGAGCTCGACCGGGTTGCGATTGGAGGCGGCGATCTCGTACGGGATGCCCTTGATGAAGCCCATGTCGAGCCGGCCGCGCGAAATCACGTCGATGGTGGAGAGCTCCTCGGCGACCCGCAGCGGATCGGGGCGATGCCCGATCGGATAGCCGAGCACCAGGAGCCGCGCCCTGGTGGTGATGCGCGCCAGCACCGCAAGCCCCACCGCCACCGCCGACGACATGCAGGTCGCACTCTGGTGATGCTCGTTGAGCATGATGTCGAGGCCGAGCTCGTCGGTCAGCTGGTACTCGTCGTAGTAGCGGTGAAAAAGATCGGCAGCGACGCGCGGATCGCAAATCCGGTTCGGAAAGGTGACGCGCAGCGTGCCGGAATGCTGGTCCCAGCCGGGATAGTAGGGCTGCTCGCTGAACTGGTAGACTCTCATGGGGCGCTACCTGCAATATCGTCATAGCGAGGCGGCCCGAACGGCCGAACCCGCAATCCATAACCACGGAAAGTACGGTGTTGGCGAGGCGGTGCCAATGTCAAACGGCAGTGAATATGGCGACCAACACTCAGTCGGCTGCAGCCGCAGCGCCGACCCGCTCTCCCGGTCGCGCACCCGCCGCACGGCTTGATGGTGCGCCCGGCGCCGCAGCCTCGGCCGCGACCTGCTCGGCGTCGGGCTGCTGCCACGCCTTGAGCCGCGGATAGACTTCGCGGGCGAACAAAGTGAGATTGTCGACGGTCTGCTCGTGGGTGAGATGGCCGGCGTGGCCCATCATCAGCAGGTTGCCGATGCCGCCGCAGTATCGGCAGAAATCGACGATCTGCTCAAAAACCTCGTCCGGCGTGCCGCAGAACAGGATGCCGGCGGCGATCAGGTCGTCGACGCTGGCGCTGTGCATGCTGATGACACGGCGGTCCTTGGTGTAGCTGCGCGGCGGCGTTTCCCCGCGCAGCAGCCGCGCGTTGTCCTCGACCGAAAGGAACCCTGGCGGATTGCGGAACGGCAGATGGACGATGCCGCTGGAACGCAGGTAACCGGCGACGAGATCGCCGCGCCGCCGCGCCTCGTCCCGGTCTTTTGCGACCCCGACGAGGCCGAGATAGGCGAACCGGTCGGGGCCGGGCGCCCTGCCCCACTTCGCCACGTACCCGCGCCGATACGCGTCATAGAGCGGGCGGGTGTTGTAGCCGGAGCCGAGCGTCGCCATGACATAACCGCGCTCGCCCAGGAGCCGCGCCTGCGTGAGGCTTCCGGTCGTCGACCAGACCGGCGGATGCGGCTCCTGCCATACCCGCGGCCAGACGTTCACCTGCCGATAATTGAAATATTCGCCTTCCCAATTGAACGCCTCGTCATGCGTGGTCATCGCCTTGATGATGAAATCGTGCGCCTCCCAGAAGCGGTCCATGACGGCGACCGGGTTCTGATTCGAAGCGGAAAACTCATACGGCACGCCCTTGATGAAGCCCATGTCGAGGCGGCCGTGCGAGATCACGTCGATGGTGGAGAGTTCCTCCGCGACCCGCAGCGGATCGGGCCGATGCCCGATCGGATAGCCGAGCACGAGAAGTCGCGCGTTCCTGGTGATGCGCGAGAGCACCGAGAGCCCCACCACCACCACCGTCGACGACATGCAGGTCGCGGTCTGGTGGTGTTCGTTGAGCATGATGTCGAGGCCGAGTTCGTCCGACAGTTGCCACTCGTCGTAATAGCGGTGGAACAGGTCGGCGGCGATGCGCGGATCGCATTTACGGTTCGGCAGGTTGACGCGGAGCGAGCCGGAATGATCGTTCCAGGTCGGGTAATAGGGCTGCTCGGTGAACTGATAGACTCTCATGCGGCCTGCGCTCCCGCAAACGCCATGACTTTCTCGGCAAAAACCTTCGGTTGCTCCTGATGCGGAAAATGCCCGGCGCGTTCGATTGGTTCGAAGCTGGCGCCGGGAATCATCTCGCAATAGGCGCGGCCATAGCGTTCGCTGAGCATCCGGTCGTGCGTGCCCCACAGGAACAGCGTCGGGATGCGGATGCGGTGCAGGCGGCTTTTGAGCCGGGGATTGTGGAAATACGGGTTCCAGGCAAACCGCGCCGTCGCCTCGCGGGCGCGCGCCGCGGCGAGCACTTCGCCGTCCGGCAGCGACTTGTAATCGCGCCGCCCGACATTCGGATCGCAATAGGCAATGTCGAGATATTCCGGCTCCGTCAGCGCAAATATATCGGCGATGTCGCGCGTTTCGCGGTCGCCGACCTTGACGCCGACCGCGTTAGCCATGACCAGGCGCGCCATCCGCGCCGTGGTTTTCACCGCCATCTCCGCTGCAAGCCAGGCGCCGAGCGACACGCCGACCATGGTGAGATCGCCGAGGTCGAGCTGATCGATGAGGTCGAGATAGAAGTACGAGAGGTCGTCTATGGTCCGCATCCCCATGGGCAGCTCGGAGCAGCCAAACCCCGGATGTGTCGGCGCGATGACACGCGCGCTTTTGGCCAGTTCATCGATGGCAGCCACCGCCGGCTCGATGCCGTTCTCGGGGTGGAGGAAGAGAACGGGACGTCCCGATCCGCGTTCGATCAGGTCGATGCGCGTTCCGTTGACGACGAGCGGCCCGGTCGCGCTCTCTGCCGCTGCCGACATGCCCCCTCCTGCTGCTCAACGCTTTCCAAGCCCCGCCTGGTGTTCTACCACGTGAAGGGCAATTTGCCATGGCGAGCCGGCCGGGCGATCCCGACAGGCTTGCCTTGCGCGATGAGCATGGGCGTCGGATTGACATCGTGCGCAGGATGGCGCGCGTAGGATAGTGGCGGAGGCGAACAAATGACGGATCACAGCGTGACGACCCACGCCGGCATCGCCTACGCCAACCATGACGGCGTCGAACTGCTCGGCGACCTCTATCTGCCGAGCGGCGCGAAATCGGCGCCGGCGCTGGTCGCGGTGCACGGCGGCGGCTGGGTCCAGGGTGTGCGCGCCGCGTTCCAGTACTGGGGCCCGCATCTCGCCGCGCACGGCGTCGCGCTGTTCGCCGTCAGTTATCGGCTCGCGACCAAGGGCAAAATGTTCCCGCAAGCGGTGCAGGACGTGCTTGCCGGCGTGCGATTCGTGCGCGGCAAGGCCGGCGAATTCGGCATCGATCCGCAGCGCATCGGGCTTCTCGGCGCCTCCGCCGGCGGCCACCTCTCGGCGCTCGCGGCGCTCGGCGGCAGAAAATTCGCCAACGGCTATCCGCAGGACGCCTTTGCCTCAGTCAGCGCCGAGGTGAAGGCGCTGGTCGGCGTCTACGGCGTCTATGACCTGCTGGCGATGTGGGCGACCTACCGGCAGCAGTCGCCGCTCGACAATAACATCGAAAAGTTTCTCGGGGCCTCCCCGATGGAGGACCGGCAGCTCTATTTCGATGCCTCGCCGATCAACTATGCGACCTTCGCCAACAACAAGATCGGTGTCTTGCTGGTGACCGGGACGGAGGACGACCTCGTCGATCGCAAGCCCCATACCGACGCGTTCCAGCTCGCGCTCAAGCAAGCCGGCTTCTTCGTGCGCCCCTGCATCGTGCAGGGCGCGCCGCATTACTGGATGAACGACCCGATCGACGAGCCGACCAGCTATTCCGGCTTTCTGGCGCCGCGCCTGCTGCGCTTCCTGGCGGAGAAGCTGTGAGCGGCAACGGCCGTCAGGGATGAGGGCGGTGCTTGCGCGGGCGCGAGGTTTGAACCGGCACGCAGCCGTTGCCTCCGCAGACGACGGTGGCCCGCTGAATAAGCGCCGCATCCGCGCCGGCAACGCCGAGCGCCAATGGCACGACACGCGTCATCGCGTGGACCTGGTTCCAGATCATCCCGCCTGACAGGATCGTTGCCACCGCGAGAGCCGTAAGCACGGTTTTGCGCATGGATATCTCCTTGAAGTGCGGCACGATCAGAACCAATGGCTGAGCGTGCGTGAATGGCCGCGGCCAAAAGCTCGGCCGCTTTGCTGCGGTGCTAGAAGATTATGGTGAATGAAATGTTAACGGCCGCGACGGGGCCGGCCGGCGCCGTCTTCCCGCGTCAGGGCGCGGCTCCCTCCGTCACCGGCAGCGTCAACGCCGACGGATACATTTGCGAGTGATAGATCGTGTCGGTGCCGATCTTGCTCGGGACGTAATAGTGCGTCCACAGCACGTCCGTGACCGCTGAGTCGCCGTTGACGATTTCCAGCCGTATGCGGTTACCGCTCTTGAAACGATGCGCCATCGGCTCGATGCTGATGTCGAAGCGGTAGATTTTTCCCGGCTCGATCGGCTCGGGGTCGGCGTGGGTGTGATAGGGCTCCATCTCGGTGCTCTTTGCCGGATCGAGCGCGCGATGCGAGGCGCGCAACCAGCCCTTGGTGATCCAGTACGAGGCGGGATTGAGCCCCGCGGCGCGGTCCGCGGCGGATTGCGGCATCTGCTCAGACAGCTTCACGAAAAAATCCATGTCGTCGTGTGTCGAGGAACCAAACAGCACGAGTTTGATCGGCCCGGCGATCTCGATGTCCTGCGCCAGCGGCGCCGTGGTATAGGTGAGGACGCGTCGCGCGGGATCGGGCTGGTTGTTCGGCCCGAAGCCGACCACGCCCAGCATCCATCCCGGATCGGGATAGCTGTAGGCGGTGCTGTCCTCGCCCGCAGGCCGCTCGCGCGACAGCGTTCCGTCATTGAGCGAGGTCAGGCTGCCGGATTTTTCCGCGCTGAGCTGCCAGGTGACGTAGCGGACGCCGGGCGGCGGCCAGCTCGGCGCGGTGCGCACCGCATCGGCGCCGCGCACGAAATATTCGACCGCCGGCCGGTTCGCATAGTCGGTCTCCAGACCTTTGAGATAGTGGTCGTAGAACGGCAGCAGCAGCTTTTCGTGCAGCGCCGCGCTGTTGAACTCGCGGTTGGCGACGAAGGCGTTGACCGGCCCGATCATCTTGAGCTTCTTCGGGCCGCCGGCGCGGCGGAAGCCTTCGATATTGCCGCGGGTGTGCAGGTCGACCTTGCCCCAGACGCCGACCGAATAGAGCGGCACCTCGATTTCATGCAGGCGCTCGGCGGCGCAGCGCTCGCGCCAAAACGCATCGTAGGTCGGATGCTGCTGCAGCAGCAGGTTCAAGTCGCAGCTCTGCTCGCGCGGCTGTTCGCCATTGGCCGGATGCCTGTTGATGATACGGTTCTGGTTCCACCAGTAGCTGCCGAAGAAATCGCCCAGAATGCCGCCCTGATAGACCGAGGCGCGGTACGGATCGTTGAGCCCGTCGAAGGCGGCGATGCAGGCGAGCGACGGCGGCTTCTGGATCGCCATCCACCATTGCAGCATGCAGAAATACGATTGGCCGATGCCGCCGACCTTGCCGTTCGACCACGGCTGGCGGCCGAGCCATTCGATGACGTCGTAGAGGTCTTTTTGCTCGTTGCGGTCGAGCAGGCGGAATTCGCCGCCCGACTTGCCGCAGCCGCGGACGTCCATGTGGGCGTAGACATAGCCGCGCGCCACGTACAATTCGATCGGGCCGGTCTCGCGCCAGAGAAATTGCGGGCTCGCCGGCAGCGTGTTGTTGTCGTAGCGATAGGGCGACGGCGCCAACAGGACGGGGAACGGCCCCTCGCCCTCCGGCATATAGAGCGCGACCGCGATCTCGACGCCGTCATGGACGCGACTTTTGACTTCGCGCGGCTTGAGATGTGCGGAGCTTGCGTTCGGCATCGATTTCACCCTGACTTTTGCCGACCGGATTAGCACGCCGCGGCCACGCCGCCATAGCGGCCGCGAACGCGCCCACGCCACCGCCCACTCATGCTGCCATAACCGCGAGGCAATGCGGCTCAGCCATCGAAGCCCTTGCCGCGAGCACTGGCGCGGCGCATGCTGACTTCCAAAGAGACGGCAAAGATCGAAACGCAGGGAGGTTGACGATGAGGACTCTTGCTCCAGCATTCGTTGGTTCGCTGCTCCTGGCGGCGGCGCTGACGCTGGCGCGCGCGGCCGACATGACGTTCGAACGCGCCATGAACGTCGACAAGGAGCCGCAGAACTGGTTGCTGCACCACGGCAACTACCAGGGACACCGGTTTTCGCGGCTCAACGAGATCAATGCGGACACGGTCAAGAACCTCAAGCTCGTCTTCGCCGTGGCGCTCGGCGGCTTTCAGAGCGGCGGCCGCTACGCGTTCGGCAATCTCGAAGGCACGCCGATCGTCGAGGACGGCACCATGTACGTCACCGACGGCTGGGGCTCGGTCTATGCAATCGACGTCAGCAGCGGCAAGCGCGGCCTGATCACCTGGAAATTCGATCCCGGCGTCGACCGCGCCTGGGCGGGCGACGTCGCCTGCTGCGGCGTCAACAACCGCGGGGTCGCGCTCTGGAAGGACAAGGTCATCTCGATCGCGCTCGACGGCCGCATGTTCGCGATCAACAAGGCGACCGGCGAGATGGTGTGGGAACGCAAGATCGCCGACCCGGCGCTGGGCGAGACGATCACCATGGCCCCACTCGTGGTGCGCGACGTGGCGATCGTGGGCCCGGCGGGCGGCGAATTCGGCATTCGCGGCTTCGTCGATGCGACCGATCTCAATACCGGCAAGCAGCTTTGGCGCACCTACACGATCCCCGGCGCCGGCGAACCCGGCAACGACACCTGGAAAGACGGCCAGGAGCGCTGGAAGCACGGCGGCGGATCGGTCTGGGAGACGGCCACCTACGACGCCGAAACCGATACGCTGTATCAGGGCATCGGCAATGCGGGACCGGACTGGGACCCGGAATACCGGCCCGGAGACAATAAATGGGCGGCGAGCGTGCTGGCGCTGAGCCCCGCCGACGGCAAGATCAAGTGGGGCTTCCAGTACACGCCCAACGATCCCTACGACTTCGACGAAATCTCCGAGCATCCGATCATCGACGCCAAGATCAACGGCCAGGATCGCAAGCTGGTCGTCCATGCGGCGCGCAACGGCTTCTACTACGTGCTCGACCGCGTCAACGGCTCGTTCGTCACCGGCAAGCAATATGTCGACAAGCTCACCTGGACGCCCGGCCTCGATCCCAAGACCGGATTGCCGGTCGATTACGATCCGCGCGGCGGCATGCAGCTCTACACCGCGGGATCGCACGGCACGCGGGCGCAGCCCCAGGGCACGGTCTGCCCGTCGCATTTCGGCGCCAAGAACTGGGAGCCGACCGCCTATAACCCGACGCTCAATCTCTTGTTCATACCCTCGGTCGAGGGCTGCGATTCGCTCGAGACGGTGGCGCAGAAGGACTTTGCCGACCAAGGCGGCACCCTCAAGCCGCGCGAACGCTTCAGCGGTGGCGCGTTCAAGCTCAACGGACGCCTCTACGGCAGTCTCAAGGCCGTAGATCCCTTGACCGGCGAGATCAAGGCCGCGATCAAGCTCGACTATCCGAACTACGCCGGGACGATGGCGACGGCCGGCAATCTGGTCTTCCTCGGCCAGCCGAACGGCATGTTCGCGGCCTATGACGCCAATACGCTGAAGGAGGTGTGGAGCTTCAGCGTGGGCACCGGCATCAACGCGCCGCCGATCAGCTATGCGGTGAACGGCAAGCAGTACATCGCCGTGCTGGCGGGTTCGCGCCAATCGCCGTTCGTGATGCAGAACGATCCCGAGGTCAAGAACAGCGCCACAGCCTCGATGCTGTTCGTGTTCGGCTTGTGATCGCATCGGGCTTCGACCCGCGAACGAGCGACGGAGCAATGCGGCTCGACACGGCGCGGCGGCGCGGCTCCGCCTGGCGCGCACTGACGCTGTCGCTCGCGGGCCTCGCCGCCTCAGCCTTGCTTGCGTCCGGCGCGATGAAGGACGGCGGCGCGCGCGCCGAGGACGCGGTAACGGCCGAGCAGGCGCGCCTGCTCGACTACGGCAGGGAGATCTTCAAAACCAAGGCGACCTGCCAGTTCTGCCACAAATGGGATGGGTCCGGCGACCAAGGCTATGGCGGCAACGCGCTGTCGCTGCGCAACACGAAGCTCACTGCGGAGCAAATGACGGAGACGGTCAAATGCGGCCGTCCGGGAACCGGCATGCCCTATCACGACGCGTTCGCCTATACGGACAAGCGCTGCTACGGCTTGACGCGAGCCAGCATCGGCAACGACATGCCGCCGGAGCCGATGGCCTTTCTCAACGCGCACGAGATCGATGCCGTCGTAAAGTATCTGTTCGCCAAGGCCGTGGGCCGTGGCGCATCGACCTACGAGGAGTGCGTCGAATTCTGGGGCACCGGGACGCGCCAGTGCGACCCCATGAAGCCGACCCCATGAAGCCAACCTCATAAAGCAGTGACCGCGATGGGACCTGTCGTTTTTGCCGCCACCTTGACGACGGCCTTGGCCGTTGGCCTGGCGCAGGCTCAGGTTCCGGCAGTTCCGGCCGATGCGGGCGAGATCCACGGCCTCAAACTCGGCCTCAAAGCCGACGCCATGAGGCTCGAGGGCTGCGGCGAATTGGCGTGCGGCAGCAATGGCGGGCCGCCGCGCCAGAAACTGACTGCCTGGTCGCAATTCCGCAAATGCCGCGCCGAGGACAGCGGGCTTCACGAGGTCACCGCGCGCTTCGACGACGAGGACGAATATATCGCCAAGGCGATCGATGAGCCGCTGTACCAGTCCCAGCACAGGGGCACGCGGGTGGCGGGACATCCGGTCATCCTCTCGGCGCTGTTCGACGACAGCGGCATGCTGCGCGGCATCCGTTTCGTCAGCGACCCGGCCGCAACGCCGCTCGAGCGCCGCATGGCGCACCTGCTGCAGCAGGCCGTGATAAACCGCTATGGAGCCGCCGATTGGACCTGCACGGATCTGCCGCGGGTCGAGGGCGAGACGCCGGTCGGCGGGGTCTACATCAAGCAGCGCTGCACCAAGGACACCGCGGCGCGGCAACTGGCGCTCGAGACGCACTTCCTGCGCAAGCCGGGCCAGCAGGCGGTCAATCCCGCGACGCGGGAATACACACAGGGCGAGTTCGAAAGCTGGACGCGATTCGAGTTGCTCGACCCCACCTACGCCAAGCCGTGACATCGCGCTCAGTGCGCGCGGCTGCCGTCCGGCATGATCGCGGCGGCAAAATTCGCACCTTCGGTGCGGGCATCGGTCAGGATCGCGTTCCTTAGCTTGGCGCCTTCGAGATCGGCGCCGCGCAGATCGGCGCCGTGGAGATTGGCGCCGGTGAGATCGACGCCGGCGAGCTTCGCCGCGGCCAGATTGGCGCCGGTGAGATCGACCTCGATCATGTCCGCCATGGCGAAATCGATGCCGTGCAAATCCGCGTCACGGAGGTTTTGTCCGTCGAGCGTGACGCCTCGCATGTCGGCATTGCCGAGCTTGATACCCGCGAGCCGCGCGCCGCGCAGGTCGCTGCCGGCGAGCTTGGCGCCGGTCAGGTTGGCCTGGTTGAGCCGGGCGCGTCCGAGCCCCGCCCGGGTCAGCGTGGCGCCTGAAAGATTGGCGCCGGCAAGATCGGATTCATAGAGCAGCGCATCGGTGAAATCGGCGCTCGACAAATCCGACCATTTCGCATCCACGAGGTTGAGGTCGGCACGGAGAAATTTGGCGCCGCGCGCGCTGACGCGCTGCATGGAGGCGCGAAAAAGGCTCGCGTCGGACAGGTCGGCGCTCACCAGCAACGCGCCGTTAAGCTCGGAGAACTTCAGCGCGAGACCGTGCAGATCGCGTCCGCTGAGATCGCAGCCGGCGCAGGCCCTGGTCTTGCCGGCTACAAAATCCTCGACGTCGGCCGCCAGCGCAACGCCGGCCAATGCCAGCCCTATGGCGATGCCGGCGCCCCAATAGGGCTGAAGCCGAATCCGCATCCGCTGCCGCTCCGCTCAGGCGTTGCAGGGTAATGCGCCGGCGGGGTGTGTTCCAGAGCCGGCGGCGTCACCAGCCGACCCCAATGGGAGAAGCGTCGACGCACACGGCGAGATCGTCCGGCTTATTGGGCGCGTGGATCGCCGCCGGCGAACAGCCATTTGTCATTATCCAATTCGCGCTGCAGCAATGAGTCCGCGGTGACCCTCTTAGCGGGGGCGCCTTCAGCGACATTGCGCTCCGTGCGTTCGCCTTGGGGCTGGGAATTTCCCGCCTCGGCCGTCATCTCCTGGCTCAAGGCGACGTCCACCTTGGCCTCCAGTTGAGGAACCAGCTGGGCCAGCAGTTTGATCTTCTCCCTGGCTCGGGCCAGCGCCATATCGCGCAGTTTGTTGCCCTCGATCAACCGCGAGCACGACTGCTCGAGTTCCTCTATTCTGCGCTCCTTCAGCTCGAGCGAGTTCTGCACCTGATCGAGTTGCTTGTCGGCCCTGTCGCGGGCGAGGGCCGCATTGGCAAGCTTGCGCTCGGCGGCACGGTTCTCCTCGGCTCGCGCGAGCAAGCTCCGGCGCGTCTCATCGAGCAGCGCTTCCGCGGCGACAGCGCGCGCCGACATCGCGCTGAGTAGGGCATTGAGCGCATTGGCCTCGGCCAGCTGCTTTTCGTTCGCGCCATTGGCCGCGGCGGCGAGTGTATCGCATTCGGTCTCCGCCCCGGTCAGCGCGCTCTTCAATTGTTCAAGCCGAGCGCGCGTCTCGTCGAGCGCGGCGTCCCTTGCCGTGAGCAGGCCGGACAGGCGTGCGTTCTCGCTGACGGTCAAATCGAGCGACGTCGCAAGCGAATGGTTCTCGTTCTCCAGGAGGTCAAGCCGCTCGCGCTCGCAGCCGAGCTCCTCCTCCAATTCGGCAATCCGTTCGATCGTGGCTGCCGCCCGTGCCGCCAGCGTTTCCTTGCGCGCGTTGAGTATCCACGCCAGAGCGGCGTCTCGCGCTGCCAGCTGTTCGGGCGCGGTGCGCTTCGCGCGCGTCACCTCGAGCTCCCGCGCGACCGCGATTTCGCTCGTTTGCTGCGCGAGTTCAGGTTTTGCGCCGGGAGCCCGCGACTGGGCCGTGACCAGTTTCAACGACGGCTGCGGACGCGTTTGCTCGGCCGCAGTCATCGCCGCCATCGGCACCTTGGTATGCCTGAAGGCAAGCTGCGCGGCCTGATGCTGCCAGCCGTTCGGCTCGGCCTTCGTTCCCCTCGGCGCCATGGCGGGTCACTGCGTTGCGCGATAGCGGCAACGTGGCGACACAATGGTTAACGGACCGTTATGATGGTAATTGAGGGAGCACTTAAGACTTTCGCCGTGGCTTTTCAGTGCCTTGGGGATGGCGCTGGTCGCAGTGGCAGGACTTGAACCTGCGGCCCCCGAGAGGGTCGGAGTGAAGGGCCACTCGCTGGGCTCAGGCGAGCGGCGGCGCCCCCTTACCCTCGTTCCCCACGAGCAAGTCGGGGTTCACTCGACCTCTCCTCGCACGCGGAGAGAGGTGAATGACGCCGCGGCTATTTTGCATATGGCATCGGCTCATAATATGCTATTCGCTCGAATAATTCGCGGGGGCGATCATGCAGCTGATAACTGCGCTATCAGAACTATTAGTCAGCGTTGGCCTGCTTGTCTGTTTCTTCGCCATCTACCCTCCCCAACAAGGACCGGGTATAACGTTTGACCGTGCTGCAGACTTCTCGACAATAAAGATTGAGATTGCGGCGGCGCGGCCACCCATGCTGAGGCTTGGCGCCTTGTTGTTCGGAATAGGTCTGTTAGGTGGAGGGATTGTTGGCTTGCTTGCGGCCCTCGGGATCGGGCATTCATAAGCCAGGCAACCGCGCATCTTCGGCCTTTGGACTGAAATTCGGAAGCGGGCCCGACGCAGCAGGGCGCAGCGACCAATCGCTATACCCGGCGCCACATCGCCCACAAACCGGGCGCTGCTACGGATGTGGCTCATGAACAGCGGCCAGATCAAGGATTTCAGCGTTCCGGCAGCATCACACCCGGCGCGGCCTGCCTCAAATTTTCGCATGCCCAGCTGTTGATAAACGTGTGTTGTTATAGGATTGTCTCAAAGCCGCACTAAAAGTTAGTTCGACTACGCCGTCGAATTCCTTCCCGCCTGCCTCCGGCCCCCCAACGTCTGACGATGCTCATGACCATGCGTTCCGGCGTACGCGCGCTGATCGGCGTGGGACTCTTCACGGCTGCCGGCGCGGTGGTCATTGCGGCCGGTTTCGGCGTGCAGCCGCTCGCGACCGCCTTCGCCCAGCCGGCACCGAGCGCGTTGCCGGCCGAAGGTGAGAATCCACTGCCCATTCGACTGCTGCGGCCACCCGCCAATTCATTGTCAGCGATGGCCCAGCTCGGCCGCTTCGTGTTCTTCGATGCCAGCTTGTCGTCGTCCGGCAAGCTGTCCTGTGCTTCGTGTCATAGTCCGGAACATGCCTACGCCGCGCCTGGCGACCTGCCGGCCATGCTGGGCGGTCCCGATATGTTGCGCCAAGGCGTGCGGGCGGTGCCTTCGTTGATGTATCTGGAACGCCAGCTGAGTTTCAGTATTGGCCCCGACAACGACCAAAACGAAAACGTAGACCTTGCCCAGCTCGCGGTCTCGAGCCTGGACGCGCCGCGCGTGCAAAAAACCGCGGATCAGGCCAACCAGTCTGCGGGCAACATGGTGCCGCAGGGCGGCCTGTTCTGGGACGGCCGCGCCAACACACTGCAGAACCAGGCGTTGTCGCCGCTGCTCGATCCGCGCGAGATGGACGGCGGCAGCATCGCGATAGTAGCGGAAAAACTGCGCAATGCTCCGTACGCCAGCCGCATGCTGCAACTGTTCGGCCCGAGATTATTCAACGATCCGCACTTGGCCGTCGCCGAAGCGCTGTTCGCTGTCGGACGCTATCAGATCGAGGATCGGAGCTTTCATCCTTATTCCAGCAAGTTCGACTATTGGCTGGAAGGCAAGGCCAGCTTCACGCCGAGCGAACTGCGCGGCTACGTCCTGTTCAACGACAAGACCAAGGCCAATTGCGGCGGTTGCCACGCCGATCAGCCGAGCCGCGAAGGTCTGCCGCCGCGCTTCACCGACACTCAGTACGAGGCTTTGGGCGTGCCGCGCAATGACGCGCTCCTGGTCAATCAGGACCCGGCATATTTCGATCTCGGTATCTGCGGGCCGTACCGCACCGACATGTCCGCCGAAACGCAATATTGCGGGATGTTCACGACGCCTACATTGCGCAACGTCGCGACACGCCGGGTGTTCTTCCACAACGGCGTGTATCGCACGCTGCAACAGGTCATGGACTTTTACAACTTCCGCGACACCGCGCCGGAAAAAATCTATCTGCGCAAGCAGGGCACGGTGCAGAAATTCGACGACCTGCCGGCGCGCTATCACGGCAACGTCGATGTCGCCGATCCACCATTCGACCGTCATGCCGGCGACACGCCGGCCATGACAGCGGATGATGAGGCAGACATCATTGCGTTCCTGCAGACGCTCAACGACGGCTATGAAGGCCGATAGTAAGACCCAAGCCCGTTAAGGAGCGGCGCGCTGAACCTGTCCACTAAATTCTTCTTACTGTCGCAAAGCTGCAACGCGAGTTCGCCTACAGTCGAACTCTTCTTGCGGACGTCGGTATCTCAACGATTGGAGGGCAAATGAGCACGCGCGATTTTTATCAAACGGCGACGAAGCTGCGACGAGGGTTACGCATCGGGACTATAGGAACTCTCGCCCTCGTCGGCGGCACAATCGGCTTCAGCGGCCTCGTCGCCGACGCCGTCAGCCCCGCCGCACCGGCAGCCGCCACCCCGATCCAGCATCTGGTCGTCATCTACGGCGAGAACATATCGTTCGATCATTACTTCGGCACTTATCCGAACGCCACCAACGTGGCGGGTGAGCCGCCCTTCACTGCCCAATCGGGCACCGCGACACCGAACAATTATGTGAGCAACCCCAGTCTTTTGACCGACAATCCCAATTTCACCAACGCGGCCAACGGCAGCAACGCCATCAATCCGTTCCGGCTTGATCGCACGCAGGCGGCCTCCGCCGACCAGAACCACAGCTATACCCCCGAGCAGGAAGCTGCCCACGGCGGCCTGATGGACCTGTTCCCGTTGGATGTCGGTAATGCCACCAGCGGCGGTTCGGGCGCCTTCGGGACCAAAGGCCTGACGATGGGCTATTACGATGGCAATACCGTCACGGCGCTGTGGCGATACGCCCAGGGCTTTGCGATGAGCGACAACAACTTTGGCAATCAGTTTGGGCCGTCGACACCAGGAGCACTGAACGTGGTCTCAGGCCAGACCAATGGCATGACCATCGTCCACAGCACCAGCACGTCTTACTACGTCAACGACACGCAAGGTGGCTTCACGCTGATCAATGACGCCGATCCGGGTAACGATACCTGCTCGGTCGCAGCCAATGGCAATCAAATCTCTATGACGGGCCAAAATGTCGGCGATCTGCTCAACGCCGCGAGCATCACCTGGGGTTCATTCATGGGCGGCTTCAATCTCAACCTGATGAACCCCAACGGCAGCACCGGTTGCGGCCGCAGCACCTTTTCGACCGTCGTCGGCGCAGCCACGGCGGATTACATCCAGCATCATGCCTGGTTCCAGTACTATGCTTCGACGATCAACGCGTCACACGCCCGCCCGACCTCGCTGGCGACCATTGGCCACAGCTTCGAAGCCGATGGCGTGACGCCCGAACCCGCCAACCATGAGTATGACATTCAAGACTTCTACGCCGCTGTGGCTTCCGGCAACTTCCCGGCCGTCTCCTTCATCAAGATGCCGGCGTATCAGGACGCCCATGCCGGCTATTCCGATCCGCTGGATGAGCAGGCGGGAGTCGTCGCCCTGATCAATTTCTTGCAGCGGCAACCCGGTTGGAGCAGCACCGCGGTGATCATCGCCTACGACGATTCCGATGGTTGGTACGATCACGTGTTTGCCACGACGACGAGTTCGTCTTACGACGCCACCGCCGATCAGCTCAACGGCGCCGCCGTTTGCGGAACCGGCACTCAGCAAAACGGAGTCATGGGGTTACCCGTGAATGGCCGGTGCGGGCCCGGTCCGCGCCTGCCCTTCATGGTGATCTCGCCATGGGCCAAGCCGAACTATGTCTCGCACGTGCAGATTTCGCAGGTCTCCGTGGCACGGTTTATCGAAGACAACTGGCTGAGCGGACAGCGGCTGGGCGGCGGCTCATTCGACGCTAATGCCGGATCGATCATGGACCTCTTCAATTTCGGGGGCAGCGGCAACCTTCCCCGACGCTTTCTCACCCCGACGACCGGTACGGTGTCATCGACGCTGAGCCACGATTTCAGCGACGACGGATACAGCGATATTCTTTGGCGCAGTACTGGCGCTTCGCCTACGACCGTGGCGATGTGGCAGATGAACGGCAGCTCGATCGTGAGCTCGGCCACCGTCGGGACCATTCCGACCAGCTACACGATCGTCGGCCAGCGCGACTTCACCGGCGGCGGCGATGCCGATCTGCTGTGGCGCGACACCAGCGGCAATCTTTACATGTGGTTCATGAGCGGGTCAGCGATGACGGGGTCGGCCACTCTCGGCAACGTGCCGGCCATCTGGTCCGTCATGGGTACCGCCGATCTGAACGGTGATGGCATCGGCGACATTCTCTGGCAGGACACCGCTGGCGATACCGCCATCTGGTTCATGAACGGCTCGACCGTTTCCTCGACGGCGAGCCTGGGTACGGTGTCGCCAGCGAGCGGCTGGAGCATCGCCTGGGAAACCAGCGGCGTCATTCTGTGGAAGAACACTTCCGGTGGAACCCCGTCATATGCGCTTTGGCAGGTTACCGGCTCGAGCGTCGATTCGACTTCCCTTGGCTCGGTACCGAGCAATTGGGTGGTGCAGAGCATGGCCGATTTCAACGGTGACGGCGTTCCCGACATCCTGTGGCGCGATACCACCACGGGCACGGTGGCGATCTGGTTCATGAGCGCCAACGGCGGCATGCAATCGAATGCAACCGTTGGAATGGTGCCGATCAACTTGGGCTGGAATATCGTCGAGACCGGCGACTTCAACGGCGCCGGCTATAGTGACATTCTCTGGACCGACAGCAGCGGCGATATCGCGGTCTGGTTCATGAATGGCGCCACCATCACCTCAACGGCCAGTCTTGGCAACGTCGGCACGACGTGGGCGGTGCAAGCGCTCAACGCCCAGTGACAAAAACGTCCTTCGTTCGAGAGACCGAAGGACGTTCGATCGACGCAACGCAAAACCGGTCTTGATCGCCACCCCGCAGGTGGCGATCATTGCATTGACGGCGTGCGAGGCTGGACAGGAAAGATTGGTCGGATTGGCGGGATTTGAACCTGCGACCCTCTCGTCCCGAACGAGGCCGCGCGAGGCCGTGCTCTTCGGCTTTGTGATGGTGATGTCTTGACGCGAAACCGAGTTTGCTAAAGAAGAACGGCAGCTCTTCACCAACGGCAGCTCTTCACCCATGTGTACGATAATGTATCACGCGTCCGATGATATCTTGTCGGCCAGATGTGACTTAGGTTCGCGGCGCTCACGCCCCAGGTAGTCACCTGCTGAGATATCTCCAAGCCCGTGAAAGTCGATGAGTTCAATGCCGTTGCCGTCCGGATCTTGAAAATATGCGTGTCGACCAGTAAAGCTTCGGTGCCCCTTGTCTTCGTATAACAAAACCTCGATGCCGCACGCTTCCACGTGAACCAGGGCCGCATCGAAATCCTCGCCGTCCACCAGGAAAGCGTGGTGTATGAGCGTGTCACGGTTCTTGTTCTGCGGAGTGTGATAACCAGTGCGTGACAGCACGAAGTAATCGTCACCGCAGCGCATGAAGACTGTCGTGTCATTGCTGCGCCAAAATGTGCACCCGACAACCTCCTCATAGAATTTTCGAGCGCGTTCGAGATCGGTTACGCTCAACGTGAAATGCAAGATTCCGCGGGGCTTGACAGATTTCGGCGCAACATGCTTGACGCTCTCGCCCTTGAGAGCAGAGCTTTTGAATTCGCTCATAACTAACCTCCTAAACGTAGTCGTCTTTAAGCGCTTACGTGATCGATGCGCTCTTCCAGGAGGGCGTCGACAAGCTGATGTCCTTCCTGGACCGGACCTAAGCATGAAATCTTCTCACGCTCAATATTATACGGTTGATGCCGAATGAAGGCGGCAAGAGTGGTCGGGCCGCGGCGTCGTAGCGCGCTCGGTTCAAGGCTTGGAGGTGTAAAGATTTGTCACCTCATCGTTGCCAGGACAGAGCATGTGAACGGGACAGCGATGTCGGATGACAGCGCGACCACGTCAAACACTTGCGGTGCAGGACTCCACACGGATAGAATTGAGCGTGATTGGTGGGTCTTGGACCTTCGATCGAGGGATAGACCACCGCGCAAGCCGGGATGGCCGGCCGAAAGGTAACTGACCCTTCGATTAAGAAATCGGCGACTTATCCAATGCGCATTGCCGCAGTCGACCTCATCACCAATACGTGCTTTCCGTTGCTCGCGGCGGACGAGCTTGGCTTTTTCAAATCGGAGGGGCTCGACGTCAAAATCGAACTGCTTCCGATGCTCCGTAGCACCCAAGCGCTTCGCTCCGGTGATGTGGATTTTGTCGCGGCTGGATCAGTGTACGATGTCCTGACGGAATTCCCCGCATGGCGAGGTGCCAAGATTGTCGTGGCGCTGTCCCAAGGGACACCTTGGCTCTTGACCGTTAGATCTAATCTCGCTGCCGAGCGCGGCGATATCTCAGCGATCAAAGGCCTTCGTATTACCGCTGCGGAAGGACCGGATTTAGCGCTGAAGCAAATGCTCCGCCAAGCCGGACTCGATCCCACACGGGACGTGGAGATCGTAGAGTTGCCAGGCGCTCGAGGTCGCGATGTTTCCTTCGGAGTATTCGCGGCGAAAGCGCTCCAGGAAGGAAAGATCGATGGCTTTTGGGCCAACGCCATGGGCGCCGAGACTGCGGTTAGCTCAGGCGCAGGAACAGTCCTTGTGGACGTACGGCGTGGTGACGATCCGGGCAATGTTCGAAATTTTACCTTCGCAGCCTTGGCTACCACAGACGGTTACATACGAAACGCAAAAAGGGAAGTCGAAGGTTGTGTACGGGCCGTTGTGAAAGCCCAACGAGCTTTGCAGTCGGATCCTTCCCTCGCACGCAAGGTGGGCCGTAAGAAATTTCCCGCCGATTCCGCGGAATTGATTACACGCACGATCGAACGAGACGTGAATTTTTATGATCCGGTAATTAGCGAGCGGGCAGTTATCGAGTTGAATGAATTCGCACATCTTATAGGACATCTGGCCGGACCGGTTCCGTACAACCAAGTCGTCGCCGTTGAGCTTAGCAAACTCTGGACACAATGAGAGCCGCAGGACCGAGGGTGTTCGTGCCGATTGGGCAAAATTGACACGCTGAACTTCAAGATAGACTTCAAGACCGAGGAACGGAAGTGATCCGATCGGCAGTTGGAGAAGCGGTGCTCGATTTCCCACTACGAGACAAGACCGCGATTGTGGGGATCGGCTGGACCCCCTTCTCCCGCAATTCAGGATTCACCACGCTCACTCTGGCGTGCCAAGCCGGCCTGCGCGCGATCGACGATGCGGGCCTGCAGCCTGCCGAGATCGACGGCGTTGTGTCGTACTTCTATCGGCGCGCAGACAGTGCAGCGCCCCGACGCCTAGTCCAAGCTCTTGGACTGACCTGCAACTTCCACATTTTTTCTGATCCAGGTGGCACCTGGAATTGCGGAGCTGTGCTTAGCGCGGCGATGCTTGTGCACGCTGGAATGTGTCGGAATGTGCTCGTCGTGCGCGCGCGCAACACCTACTCCGAAAGCCGCAAGCTTCGCGCACAAATCGGCAGTACCGCTGTGGGCGATGACCAGTTCACCCATCCGTTCGGCGAACATCTCGCGGTAAGTACCTATGCGCATTTTGCCACCGCTCACATGGCGCGCTACGGCACTACCAGCCTCGATTTTGCACATCTCGCAGTAACTCAGCGCAAAAACGCCCTGTTGAACACCAAGGCAATGATGCGAAAGCCGATTACACTCGAGGACCATCAAGCGTCGCGGATGATAAGTTATCCATACCGCCTGCTGGATTGCTGTCAGCAGTCCGACGGCGCCGTTGCGCTGATTGTCACCAGCGCCGAACAGGCGCGCGACTTGCGCCACCGGCCAGTTTACATCATGGCCGGCGCAGCAAGCGTAACCGCGACCGCGGGACCTTGGGAGACGGCCGGCGTCCACACGGCGCCGCTACTCTACCAACGCGCCGGAATTGGCCCAGCCGATCTCGATTTCGCGGAACTCTACGACCCTTTTACCTTAATGTGCATGCTGCACATGGAAGACTTCGGACTGGTGGAAAAGGGCGGCGCCGGAGAATGGGTGCGGGCGGGCGGCAACCGGCTGGATGCTGCCCTACCCGTCAACACACACGGGGGCCTGTTGTCGGAGGCGCACATTCACGGTCTCAACCATGTGGTCGAGGCAGTGCAGCAGCTTCGGCCTGGCGGCGTAGTCGATGACCTTTGCAGTGGCGGACGCCACACCTACGACCGCACCGAATGCCGGCAAGTCCGTGATCCGCAGTTCGGGCTTGTCTGCGGCGAAGAGGGTGAAAGCGCACTGATCCTCCGGAGCGATTAACTATGGAGCGCCCGGCGAAGCCGCTACCGGTTCCCGACCTCGACACGCTTCCATTCTGGGAGGCATGCACGCGCCACGAAATCCGCGCCCAGCAATGCACGCAATGTCAGCAGTTCCGGTGGCCGCCCCAAGCCATATGTCCCGACTGCCACAGCTTCGAGGCGAAATGGCAGCAGATCCAGCCAACGGCTTCGCTCTATTCCTACACCATCGTGCATCACGTTGCCGTGCCCGCCTTTGAGGCTGATGTTCCGTTCGTCAGTGCGCGCGCAATGATGGAGGACACTGGCGGACGGGTTATCATCCCAGGACGCCTGCGCGGCGTCCCCTTCGAAAAGATTTATATCGGCATGCCGCTTGATGTTGTTTTCGAAGAAATCAGCGGCGGGAAGGTGATCCTCCCGAGTTTCCGGCCGCGCACTGGCTCGCTGCCATGAGCGCGTATGGCCTACGATGCAGCAACCGCAGGAGTTTCCATGACGCAAGGGCCTTTGGTTGGGCTACGGGTTCTCGATGTGACGCATGTGTTGAACGGGCCGTTCTGCACGATGCTGCTGGCGCATATGGGCGCCGAAGTGATCAAAGTCGAAACCGGAGCTGGCGATCGCTTCCGACACGCATGGGCACCACCCGGCGTAACGCGGGATGCCTACGATTTCCTCGTGGTGAGCAGCAATAAAAAGTCCATCCGCCTGAACTTGAAGACCGACAAGGGCAAAGACCTGTTCCGCCAGCTCGCGAAACAATCAGATGTCGTCACGGAGAACTTCACGGCAGGCGTGATGGATCGTCTGGGGCTCGGCTACGAGGCCCTGAAAGCCATCAATCCGCGGCTTATCTACGCTTGCTCGCGCGGCTATGGTGAAAGCGGCCCGTACCGGGATGTGCGTGCAAACGCGAACACCATCACCGCCATCACAGGCTGGCAGGCGGAAACCATGCGGATGGCGCAGAAACCTGGCGCCAAGCTGCCGATGGAAATCGGCGATGAGGCTGCTGGTATGTCGATGTGCGTGGCGATCCTTGCCGCGCTTTACAGTCGTCAGCACAGCGGCAAGGGACAGAAAATTGCGGTGTCGATGCAGGAGGCTTTCATGGGCTTCATGCTGAGCATGCTCCACCGCCATTTCGAGGGCGTCGAAATGGGTGGTGCGCCCAAAGAATGTCTCGATGGCTATTATTCGTTCCACGTTCCCGACATGACAGACGAACTGTGGGACAATTTGACAACAGCTCTGGGCCGACCCGACCTGATCCGTGACAAGCGCTTCCTTACTGCCGAGGACCGGCGGGCAAATTACCCGCAAGTCGAAAGCGAAGTGGCGCAGATGGTGAAGGGTAAAACCCGGCAGGAGATCTGGGACGCTCTGCGGCCGCTTGGAATTTCGAGCGCACCGTTGCTGACTCTCGCGGAGGCGCTGGAGGACCCACACCTCAAGGCCCGCCAGGCGTTTGTCGATGTCGTGCATCCGGAGGCCGGACCGGTGAAACTGCTGGCGCCCTGGATGCGGTTCTCGGACACGCCCTCCGCGATTACCAGCCCGGCGCCAGCAGTCGGCCAGCACAGCCGCGAGGTTTACGGCTCGATCCTACGTTTGAGCGACCAGGAGATTGACGCCCTGGAGCGGGAGGGGGTCATTGCTTGACACAAGACCTCACTACGCATGAAAGCGGCAGCGACGCTGACCACAAAATATCGCGGTCGATCGATTGCACTCGGTGGGCGTGTCGCGATGGACCTTGATTTGTAAAACGCCCGTAAAAGCGTAATTGACTCGCACACCTTTAACGTCACACACTTTTGTCGGCAAATAACAACTGGTGCGCGCCGCGCGGAGGCTTCAATGCAGCGTCGATTGCGAATTAGGTTCGCAGTAGCACTCTCAGCGGTCTTAGTTGGACTCGGTCCATCTTTCTCGGTCGACGCAGAGGAGGATACATCGGTTTATCCAAGCCGAAGCGTTAAATTGGTCGTGCCATATGCTGCGGGCGGGTTTCCGGACGTGGTTGCGCGGGTGCTTGGGCAAAGGCTTAGCGAACAGCTGGGACAGCCATTCGTCGTTGAAAACAAACCTGGTGCCGCCGGCATCGTGGCAGGTGACTACGTCGCGAAGGCCGCTCCAGATGGCTACACCCTCCTGCTTACGGACGCTCAGCTTTGGGGCATTACTCCCTTAATCACCAAAAATCCGCCATTTAATCCGAAAAATGATTTCGAACCGGTCGGCTTGCTCGCAACGGCATCAAACTATTTCACGATAGCTGGTTCGATGCCTGTATCGAATTTCAACGAATTCGTTGCGCTCGTGAAATCCAAGCCGCTTCAGTACAATTACGGCTCTGTGGGTGTTGGTTCAATTAATCATCTTGCCATGGAATACATAATAAGTCTGACTCAGATGAAGATGGTGCACGTGCCATACAAAGGCAGCAGCCAGGTTGTACCTGCTCTGTTGGCTGGTGAGGTCGTGGCCAGCGCCAACTTATCGATGTCGGTCCTGCGTCCACATTGGCAGGCAGGAACCTTGAAGGTCTTGGCAGTTAGTTCCGCGAAACGGTCAGCAATGACTCCGGATGTAGAGACGTTTGCCGAACTTGGCCTCCCGGAGGTGAATTTTGCAGGTTCGGTCGGTGCATTGGCGCCTGCGGGAACGCCGCACGGGATCGTCGCGAAGCTGTCGTCCGAGTTTGCGAAAGCGGTGAATGATCCGAAGTCTGTGGAGCGCCTTGCTGCGATCAGTGTAGAGCCTGTCGGGAGCACGCCCGCAGAGTTTGCGGCGACTATGCGCGAAGACCGTGAGCGGTACGCCAAAGCTGCAGAGGCCGCCCGGCTAGAACCGCAGTGACACGGCCAAACGTCTCAACCTGCGCGACACGGCGATCGGCATGTACTGTGTCTTGCGATCGATCGAGTTGCCGCCGGCAAGCCGCGCACGACCGGCGCCGCGACCGTGCCTGCCGGCGGCTCGGATACCAGGTGTTCCGCTTCACGGGATCTGAGAACGGGAGTCGCCTTAAGTATTGGTCGGAGTGGCAGGATTTGAACCTGCGACCCCCTCGTCCCGAACGAGGTGCGCTACCAGACTGCGCTACACTCCGCCACGATGGAACGGCTTATACAAGCGGCGTTCCGCGCCCGCAAGCGCTTCGGCTGTTGCGCCGCTCCTGCCCCCTCGGTGCTTGCAGGCAGGCGCTATTTAGGCACTGATGGGCCGCGATGACAGCCCCGCTTGCGACACGCGTATCGAGGGCCGATGGCGCCGCGGTCGCGGATGCGGTGCATCGCCTCAAAGCCGGGGGCCTCGTCGCCTTCCCGACCGAGACCGTCTACGGCCTCGGCGCCGACGCCACCAACGGGCCGGCGATTGCGCGCCTGTACGAGGCCAAAGGCCGGCCTGCCTTCAATCCGCTGATCGCGCACGTGGTCGATGTCGCGGCGGCGCAGGCGCTCGGTCGTTTCGACGCCGCCGCGGCGCGGCTCGCCAAGACGTTTTGGCCGGGCCCGCTCACGCTCGTCGTCCCCAAGGCCGCCGGGTGCCCGGTGGCCGACCTGGCCACCGCCGGCCTCGACACCATTGCGGTGCGCGCGCCCAGCCACCCGGTGGCGCAGAAAATCCTGGCGGCCTTCGGCGGCCCCATCGTGGCGCCTTCGGCCAACCGCTCGGGTCACCTCTCGCCGACCACGGCGGCGCACGTGCTCGCCGATCTTCGCGGCAGGATCGATCTCATCGTCAACGACGGCGCGACGCCGGTCGGCGTCGAATCGACGGTCGTGGCCTGTCTCGGCGAGCCGGTCCTGCTGCGGCCCGGCGGCGTGCCGCGCGAGGCGATCGAGCGCGCGCTGGGGCGAAAGCTCGGCGATCGCGCGGCGGCGACGAACGCCGAGCCGCCGACCGCGCCCGGCATGCTGGCCTCGCATTATGCGCCGCGCACGCCGCTTCGCCTCGAGGCCCGCCGCGTTGAGCCTGGCGAGGCCCTCCTCGCGTTCGGACCGACGCCGGCCGAAGGCGTCGCGCGCGCCGTCACCGTGCTCAACCTCTCGCCGCGCGGCGATCTCGTCGAGGCGGCGGCCAATCTGTTCTCGCATTTGCGCAGCCTCGACGGCGCCGGCGCCACGGCGATCGCGGTGATGCCGATCCCCAGCGAGGGTCTCGGCGAAGCCATCAACGACCGCCTCGCGCGCGCCGCCGCGCCGCGGTGAAGATACGCTTGCGGAGATTTGGGCCGACTGTCATCTATCTATTCCGGCCAATCCGGCGTGGACATCCTGATGCTCGATAAACCGCCCGCAACCATCGATCCCTTCCTCCTCGCCCGCTTCGTCGCGATCGTTGGAGAGAAATACGCCATCACCGATCCGGCGGCCCAGGCGCCGTACCTGGTCGAGATGCGCAACCTGTTCCAGGGCCACACCCCGGTGGTGCTGCGGCCGTCCTGCATCGCGGAAGTTTCCCAGATCCTCAAGCTCGCCAACGACACGGCGACGCCGATCGTGCCGCAGGGGGGCAACACCGGCCTCGTTGGCGGCCAGATTCCGCTCCACAACGAGATCGTGCTCTCTCTCAACCGGCTCGATCGCATCCGCGAGGTCGATGCGACCTCCAACACCATCATCTGCGAGGCCGGCGTCACCCTGCAGCGCACGCGCGAGGCCGCCGCGGCGGCCGACCGGCTCTATCCGCAATTGCTGCCGTCGGAGGGCACCTGCACCATCGGCGGCAACCTTTCGACCAATGCCGGAGGCACCGCCGCGCTCGCCCATGGCATCGCGCGCTCGCACGTCTTGGGAATCGAAGTCGTGCTCGCCGACGGCCGCGTCCTCAACAACCTCAACAAGCTGAAAAAGGACAACACCGGCTACGACCTGAAAAATCTGTTCATCGGCGCCGAAGGCACGCTCGGCGTCATCACCGCGGCGGTGCTGCGCCTCGTGCCGCGGCCGCGCTCGGTCGAAACCGCTTTTGCCGGCGTGGCCTCACCGGAGGCGGCGCTCGATCTCCTGGGCATCGCCACCGAGTTCACTGCGGGCGGCGTCACCAGCTTCGAGATTATGACCCGGCAAGGCATCGAGCTTGTGCTCGAAAACGCGCCGGGCTGCCGCGACCCGCTCGGCGCGCCGCATTCCTGGTACGCCTTGATCGAACTGTCCTCGCAGCAGCGCGAGGGACTGCGCGACGTTCTGGAGGATGTCCTGGCGCAGGGCATGGAGCGCGGCCTTGTCATCGACGCCACCATCGCCGACAGCCTCGAACAGGCGAAGGCATTCTGGCGGATCCGCGAAATGTTCGGCGAGGTGCAGCGCTACGCCGGCGGCTCGATCAAGCACGACGTTTCGGTGCCGGTCGCCGCCGTGCCGGCCTTCATCGCGGAAGCCAACGCCGCCGTCACCGCGCTCATTCCAGGCGCGCGCCCGCTGCCGTTCGGCCATCTCGGCGACGGCAATATCCACTACAACGTCAACCAGCCGATCGGCGCCGACAAGGCCGAATACCTCAAGCGCTGGGGCGACGTGAACGCCGTGGTGTTCGCGGTGGTGAAGAAGTACGGCGGATCGATCTCGGCCGAACACGGCATCGGCGTGGTCAAGCGCGACCTGCTGCCGTCGGTCAAGGACCCGGTCGCGCTCGACCTCATGCACAGCCTCAAGCGCATGCTCGACCCCAAAGGCATCCTCAATCCGGGGAAAGTGCTGTAGCCGGGCTCCGCGATCCACTTTTCGGGATCGCGCCCTACTAGAACAGCGACGGTTGATCGTCGGGCTTCTTGCGCCCTCTCGGCTGTTGTTCGGCAGCCGGCGCGCTTGACTCCGCCGGCGCATCCGCACCGGTCGCTGGCACGATGAGGGCTTCGGAATCGTTGGCCACGCGATTGACGGCCGGCGAAATCTCGTAGGCTTCGAGCAGCGCGTCGTCGGCCGGCATGATCAGCGCGGCGGCGACTTCGGCGTCGACATTGGCGCAGTCGAGCCACAGATCGAACGCTTGCGGAGGCACGAAGACCGGCATGCGCTCGTGGATGGCCGACAGCGTGCGGTTCGCGGTCGTAGTGATGATGGCCGCGGTATCGAGCTCTTCGCCGTTGGGTCCGGTCCAGGTCTCCCATAGCCCGGCGAAGGCAAGCGGCGGTGCGGCGCCGTCGGCGCTGCGCCTTGCCCGCACGAAATAGGGCCGCTTCGGCGCGCCCGGGCGCCATTCATAGAAACCATCGGTCGGAATGAGGCAGCGCCGCCGCCGCATGGCGTTGCGGAAAGCCGGCTTGTCGAGCACGGATTCGCCGCGCGCGTTGATGAGCAGCGGAAAGCCCTTCGGGTCCTTCACCCAGGACGGCAGCAGGCCCCAGCGCATGAGCTCGAACGAGCGCTTGCCGTCGACGAGGCGCACGATCGGGATCGGCTGCGTCGGCGCCACGTTGTAGCGCGCCGGGAAATTCGGCTGCTCGCCGTAGCCGAACAGCGCCCGGATCGCTTCCGGCGTCGAGGTGATGACATAGCGTCCGCACATGGGATAAGCAGGCAGTCCTTGGTCAGGGCACAGCCGATATAAGCCGAAATGGACCCGATTTCGACCAGCGACAACGCCTTGTCCCGGACTTATCCGGCGCGGCCCTATCTGGCGGTGAGTGCCGCGATATTCCGCGGCGGCCGGGTGCTGATCGTGCGCCGGGCGCGCCCGCCGGCTCACGGCCTCTACACGCTCCCCGGCGGCGGCGTCGAACTCGGCGAGACGCTGGAACAGGCGGTGATCCGCGAAGTCCGCGAGGAGACCGCCCTTGAGGTCGAGCCGGTGGCGCTCGCAGGCTACCGGCAGGCCATCGCGCACGATGCGACCGGGCGCATCGAGCGGCATTTCGTCATTCTGCCGTTCGCGGCGCGCTGGGTCGCCGGCGAGATATCGCTCAATGAGGAACTGGCCGAAGCGCACTGGCTGCTGCCCGCCGAGCTCGCCGGGCTCAAGACCACCGAAGGCCTCGCGTCGATCGTCGCCGCCGCCGGCGAGCGCATCGCCGCGGGCCACTAAGGAGAGGCCTCAACCATGCCGCCTTCTCGTGCTTCCTTGGCCATCCGATCGATCCCAATGTCGCGCTGTAAAGCCTCATGCTCCGCATTCTGATCACCCTGTCGCTGATGCTCTGGCTGGCCGCCGGTCCCGCCAGCGCTCAGGCGGATACCACCCCTTACGACCACGACCTGCAGCGACTGTCCGAAATTCTCGGCGCATTGCACTTCCTGCGCGGCATTTGCGGCTCGAACGAAGGCCAGAAGTGGCGCAACGAGGCGCAGGCCCTGATCGACGCCGAAGCGTCCAGCGGCGAGCGCCGCGATCAGATGGTGGCAAGCTTCAACCGCGGCTACCGCGGTTTCCAGCAGAGCTACCGGACCTGCACGCCCGCGGCGACGCTCGCCATTCACCGCTATCTCGAAGAGGGCGCCAAGATCGCCCGCGACATCACCGCGCGCTACGCCAACTGAGACCCTTCCCTGCGTCCTGACGAGACCTCCTCGATGTGAAGGGAACTCATGTCGGCATTAACCCTTCCTTCAGGTCGGTGCTGGCGCGGACATATCCTGGTGCTAACTTGCACACGGGTAGGGACGCCGCCGGGCTGTGGCGCAACGTGGATTAGCAATGAGCACGGCGACGCAGAATCTTGCGGCTTGCGAGGCCGTGGCGGAACACGAGCAAAAGCGCCTGGCGCTGGGTTATCTTCAGGACGCCTGGATCGAGGCAAGCCATGACGGCATCGAGGCCGACTACCTAGCGCAGACCGCATTGTTCCTGGCGCTGGCCGAGCTGATTTCGACCTACGGCGAGGAGGCGGCGGCCCGTTTCGCCGAAAACCTCAGCGGCCGCATTCGCAACGGCGAATTCTCCGTACAGCTATCGCATCAATAGCGGCTTGCGCGGCGCCGCGCCCGGTCCGCGCTACGCTTGTGCGCGTCGGGGATTGAGGGCAACCAGTCCGTAGAAGCGGCACAGCACGGCATCGATGTCGGCGGCAAAAAACGGCTTCTTGAGGAACACCGCGCCCAGCGCGCGCGCTCGCTCGGCAAGCTTGTCATCCCGCGTCGATGTCATCAGCACCACGCTCATGCGGCGCTTCTCGCGCTTGAATTCAGCCAGCGTCTCGAGGCCGCTGAAGTCCGGCATGTTGTAATCGAGAAAGGCGAGGTCGAATTCGGCCTCGCGCACCAGCTTGAGCGCGGCAAGACCCTCGTCGGCCTCGCTCACCTCGAGCGGGAAGCGCGTTGCGGCGAGGATCTTGCGCACGATGCTGCGCATTGTCGACGAGTCGTCGATCACTAGAACCCGGCTTGGCCGCCGAACGCGGATCGAGCGGTCGACGAGCCGCTGCGCCTCTGCGAGCCGAGACGGCTTTGCCGCGAGCGCGTCGGTTGCAAACGCCACGGCTCCGGCACCCGGCGCCGCCAGCAGCACCGAGAAGGGCCGGCTGGGCGCTTCTCGCGCCGCCGCGACCACTTGCGCGGCGTCGTTGCCCGCGACTACCGCATCCACAAACACCAGATCGGCGCCGGCGGCGATCGAACGACAAGCCGAAGCCGCATCGTACGCCTCGACCATGTTGATCGGAACCGCGCAAGACGCCGCTCCTTGCCGCATGAGGTCGTGATCGCCGCTCGACGGCGACGTCACGACCACCTGCAACGACAACGGCTCGTCGGTCATGCGCTCATCCCCTGAACGCCTGCTGCGAATTGCGTGAAGAGAGAAAGAAGAGACAAAGATGACTTCTGATCTGGAAGACCAATCCCCAGTACGCCGCAGCGTCGCCTGCAAGGCTGTTATATTTCTGACATTATGGATGCGCACTGCGCCTTTGTCATTCCACATGATGCGTTGGGGTCAAACCTCCTGGGGACAGAGAACAACCGAACCCGCAACCTGAGATAGCATGGCGCCACCTTCAGCAGATCGCGCCACAACCGCAATGTCCTCACCGCTGTCCGAGACAGTCGCTCCCAGGGCTGCATTTTTTCGCGGCAGGCCATGCCTTGAGAGACGTCGGCAGGTGCCTTACGTTGCGTTCGATACTGGAAGGCTTCGGCATGAAGGCTGCACTTCTCCCGGACCGCGGCGTCGTCAAGATCGTCGGCGACGGCACGCGGAATTTTCTCAACGGCCTGGTCACCGCCGACATGCTTAATCTCACCGCCGGCAGCGCGCGGTTCTGTGCGCTGCTGACGCCGCAAGGCAAGATCATTGCCGACTTCATCGCGACCGAGGCGCCTGCGCAGGATGGCGGCGGCTTCTTCCTTGACATCCCCCGGGCGCTCGGCGCCACGCTTGTCGACAAGCTCAATCTCTACAAGTTGCGCGCCAAGGTCATTATCGAGGACCTGTCGGAGGTTTTGGGCGTGCTCGCGGCCTGGGGCGGGACCGCCGCCACCGAATACGGGCTGTGCTATGCCGATCCGCGCCTGCCGGCGCTGGGCCTGCGTGTCATGCTGCCGCCGCACCTTGCCGCTGACGCGGCAGCCGACCTCGGCGCCGACCTCGTTGACGCCGGCGAATACGAGGCGCACCGCATCGCGCTCGGCGTGCCGCGCGGCGGACTCGATTTCAGCTACGGCGACGCCTTCCCGCACGAGACCGACATGGACCAGCTAGGCGGCGTCGATTTCGCCAAGGGCTGCTATATCGGCCAGGAGGTGGTCTCGCGCATGGAGCACCGCGGCACTGCGCGCACCCGCGCCGTGCCGGTGCGCTACGATGGCGCCGCGCCGGAAGCCGGCGTCCCTGTCGTTGCCGGCGAGCGCCAGCTCGGCGTCATGGGTTCGACCGCCGCCGGCCGGGGGCTGGCACTGTTGCGCCTCGACCGGGTTGCGGACGCGATGTCGCGCAACGAGCAGCTGCTCGGCGGCGGCGTGCCGATCCGGCTGGTCAAGCCGGATTGGGCACGCTTTGCATTTCCCGGCGAGACCGAGGCCGCCGAATGACCGCCGCCGTTGCCGCCGCCGCCATCAAGCGCTGTCCATGGCCCAAGGACGACCCGCTCTACATCGCCTATCACGATGAGGAATGGGGCGTGCCGGAATACGACGACCGTGCGCTCTACGAGAAGCTCGTGCTCGACGGCTTCCAGGCCGGCTTGTCATGGATCACCATCCTGCGCAAGCGCGACAATTTCCGCCGCGCCTTCGATAACTTCGTGCCGGAAAAGATCGCGCGCTACAGGCCGCAAAAGGTCGAGCGGCTGATGCAGGACGCCGGCATCGTGCGCAATCGCGCCAAGATCGAAGGCACGGTGCTTTCGGCGCGTGGCTGGCTCGAGGTGATGGAAAAGGGCCCCGGCTTTTCCAAGCTGCTGTGGGATTTTGTCGACGGCCGGCCGAAGCTCAACCGCTATCGAACCACGGGACAGGTCCCGGCGGAAACCGCGACCTCGCGCGCGATCTCGAAGGAACTTGGGCAGCGCGGCTTCAAGTTCTGCGGGCCGACCATCGTCTACGCGTTCATGCAGGCCGTCGGCATGGTCAACGATCACCTGGTGACGTGCCCGAGGCATGAGGCCTGCGCCAAGCTTGCCAGGTGACGGTCAAGCGATGCCCGCCTCTCGCCTGCGTATCGCCGTTCCGGATCTGGTCTCCAACTCTTATTTTCCCTGCCTCGCCGCGTCGGCGTTGGGGTTTTATTCCGAGCAAGGCCTCGACGTCGAAGCCGTGCACATTTCCCCGGTGGAAAAATGCGTTGCGGCTTTGCGCGACGGCGAGGTGGATTTCATCGGGGCCTCCGCGCACGCGCCGCTCCTCGCATTTCCCGATTGGGAGGGTGTGAAGCTCGTGTGCGCGCAGTCCCAGGGCCTGTACTGGCTGCTGGTGATGCGCGCCGACCTGGGCATGGCGCGCGGCGATCTGCGCGGGCTTGCCGGCCGCAAGATCGCGGCGGTGCCGTTCGTGGCGGCGGGGCTGCGCCGCATTCTGATGGCGGCCGGGATCGATCCGCAGGCGGAGGACATCGTCATCATCTCGCCTGCGACCGCGGCAAGGCCGGGCGTGAATTTCGGGGTCGCCGCCGCTCAGGCACTGGAGAGCGGCGCGATCGATGGTTTCATGGCCAATGCGATGGGGGCCGAGATCGCGATGCGACGCGGCGTCGGCACGGTCTTGCTTGACGTGCGCCGCGGCGACGGACCCAGCGAATGTTTCGGCTACACCATGCCTGCGATCGCGGCGACGGACAGGACGATCGCAACGTCTCCGGACGCTGCGGCCGCAATCGTTCGGGCGATCCGCAGCACTCACGCGGCGCTCAAGGCCGACCCATCGCAGGCGGGCGCTGCCGGCGAACGGCTGTTCCCGCCATTCGAAGCAAGCCTCATCGCCGATATCATCGAACGCGACCTGCCCTATTATTCGACAAGGATCACGCATGGCTTTGTCGCGACCATGAACGCTTACGCTCACGCCGTGGGATTGCTCAGCGTGCCCGCACTGCCGTATGACCGCGTGGTCGCCACCCGGTTCGCCGAGCTGTGGGACGCGTAATGCGGCCGCGGCGCGGGCGCAGCAGATCAGCAACGTGAGCGATCCTTTTAGGTGCGGAGATGACGATGCGTCTCGGGGTGTTCTTCGACGGCTTCTGCCCCACAGCCGAGATGCTGGAGGTGGCCCGCCAGGCGGAGGACGCCGGCGCCCACAGCCTGTGGTTCGCCCAGCACATGGGCTACCGCGAGGCGTTCGTTTGGGCGACTGCCGCCGCCGCCGTCACGCGCCGCATCATGCTGGTGCCGACCGCGATCAGCCCCTATCTGTGGCCGCCGCTGCCGGTCGCCATGTCGGTTTCGACGCTCGCCGAAGTCTCGCACGGCCGCGTCGCGCTCGCCGTCTCGGTCGGCAATCTCTTGAATCTCGGCGAGTCGGGGGCGCAGCCCGCGCGCCCGATCGGGGTGATGCGCGAATACGTGCAGGCGCTGCGCGAGCTGCACGGCGGCGCCGTCGTGCGGCAGGAAGGTTCGCTGCACAAGCTGTGCGGCGCCAAGATGGGCTTCGACGGCGGAGCGCCCTATCCGATCTACGTGGCCTCGACCGGCCCGCAAATGCTCGAACTTGCCGGCGAGATCGGCGACGGGGTGCTGCTATCCGCCGGCCTGACGCTTGCGTCATGCCGGCGCTGCCTTGCCGATGCGCTCGCCGGAGCCGGCCGCAAGGGCCGCGATCCGAACAGCCTGCGCAAGGCGGCCTTGATCAACATGAACGTCGCCACCGACGGCCGCACGGCAAAGCGCGCCATGCTGCGCAAGCTCGCCTTCCTGTTCCGCAGCCGAGGCCACGCCGAAAACATAAAATCCTCGGGCCTCGACATCGATCACGGCGGCATCATCGATTGCCTGGCCCGCCACGATCTCGATGCCGCGACCAAGCTGCTGCCGGAAGCGGCGACGCAGGCGTTCGGGGTTGCCGGCACGCCCGCCGAATGCCGCGAGCGGCTTGCCGAATACCTGGCCATCGGTCTCGACGAGCCGGTCGTGGAAGTCTCCGGCGACGCGGATGGGCGCAGGCTTGCGCTCGAAGTCGTGCGTGATACCGTCCGGGCGTAACAGGAAGCCCGACATGCGATCATTCTCCAAATCGCTTCGCAACGCGGCGATCACGATCTGCGCATTGTTGCTGTGTGGGTCCGGGGCATCGGCCGAAACGGTCCGACTGATGCTCGACTATGCCCTGCAGGGCCAGCAATCGCCGTTCGTCCTGGCGGAGCAAGGCGGCTATTTCGCGCGGGCCGGCGTCGATGTTCAAGTTGATCGCGGCTACGGCTCCGGCGACGCGATCGCTAAAGTCGCGAGCGGGGCCTACGAGATGGCGTTCGCCGATATCGGCGCCATGATCCAGTTCAACGCCAAGCAGGGCGGCGACAGGCTGTTCAGCGTATTTCAAATCTACGACGTCGCGCCGATGGTCATTCTGTCGCTCAAGAAGAACAACATTCGCACGCCCGCCGACCTTGCAGGCAAGAAGCTCGCCTCGCCGCCGGCCTCCTCGAGCCGCGTCATGTTTCCGCTGTTCGCCGCCGCCAATCACCTGGACCCGGCGTCGATCGAATGGCTGAACGTCACGCCGCAGCTGCGCGAAACGATGCTGGCCAAGGCGCAGGCCGATGCGACGACAGCTTTCATAACGGACCTGGCGGGTCTCGACCGGCTAGGCATCGCGGAGGCCGATCTGTCGATCATGCGCTACAGCGATTATGGCGTGCGCCTGTACGGCAATTGCATCGTCACCGCGGCCGACTTTGCCGCCAAGAACCCGCAGATCGTGAAAGGCGTGGTCAAGGCGATGGCGCAGGCGCTCAAGGATACGATCGCCGATCCGGGCATTGCGATCGCGGCGGAGAAAAAACGCGAACCGCTGATCGATGAGAATGTCGAGCTCAAGCGCCTGCAACTCGTCATCGAGAATGCAATCCTGACCGATCACGTCAAGCGTGCCGGCCTCAGCGCCGTCGAGCCGGAACGCCTGGCGCAGACCATAGCCATGATATCGCAGGTGTTCAGCGTTGCCGCCCTCGATCCGCGACAGGCCTACCGGCCCGACTTTCTACCGCCGAGCGCCGAACTGATGCTGAAATAATCGGGACCGAGCTTGTTCGCGTGTCGCCACGTCCAGCCAAGAAGCTGACCGAACGGGCCTGGCAGCGGATGCTGTCGGGGCGGCGGCTCGATCTGCTCGATCCGTCGGCACTCGACATCGAGATCGAGGACATCGCGCATGGGCTGGCGCGCGTGGCGCGCTGGAACGGGCAGACCCAGGGCCCGCATATCTATTCCGTCGCCCAGCACTGCCTGCTGGTCGAGGCGCTGGCGCACACCCGCGCGCCGCGACTCGATCGCAGCCGGCGACTCGCGGTGCTGCTGCACGACGCGCCCGAATACGTCATCGGCGACATGATCTCGCCGTTCAAGACAGTGATCGGCGATGCCTATAAGGCGGTCGAGCGGCGCCTGCTTAAGGCTATCCATCTGCGCTTCGGTCTCGCGGCGATGGCGCCCGAGCTTGACGAATTGATCAAGATCGCCGACCGCGCCGCGGCCTATCTCGAAGCGACCCGTCTCGCCGGCTTCGAGGCCTCGGAGGCGCGGCGCTTCTTCGGCCGGCCGCCGACCTATTCGGCCGCGCTGGAGCGCGATTACCTCAAACCCTGGCCGGCAGAGACGGCACAGGCGCGCTATCTCGACCGCTTCAGGAAACTTGCGGGCGCCTGAGCGTCACGCTGGCGCCGCCCGCGATGCCTATATGAGCGCAACGACCGATTGATGCTTGATCCCATGATTCATGTCTGCTCGCTCGCCCGCCTCCACGATACGATCGCCGACACCCGCGCGCGCCATGTCGTCTCGCTGATCGGCGAACAGGCTCGCTTGCAATGGCCGGCCGGCATCGCGCCGGAGCATCATCTCTGGCTGCAGCTGCACGACATCGCGGCGCCGCTCGAAGGCTACGTCCTGCCCGACGAGAAGCACGTCGCCGATCTTCTCGACTTCGTGCGCGAGTGGGACCGGCGCGCGCCGCTGGTGATGCACTGCTACATGGGCATCAGCCGCTCGACCGCGAGCGCCTTTGCCGGCGTCTGCGCGCTCAACCCGCAACGCGACGAGCACAGCATCGCCCAGGCGCTGCGGCGCGCTTCGCCGACGGCCACGCCGAATATCCGCATCGTGTCGCTGGCCGACCGCCTGCTTGGCCGCGGCGGGCGCATGGTCGACGCCATCGAAACCATCGGCCGCGGCAACCTGGCCGAGGAAGCGCTGCCGTTTCGGCTTGAACTCGATTGAGTTGATAGGATTTTTTACCACGCGCCGCGGATGGTGCGAACGCGGGTGAACTTTTCGACCGCCGCTGCTGACACATGGATTCGGGGCGCGCGCGGGAGCCGGCCGGAGGGCTTCGATGTTCGACCTGATCGTCGTTGCGGTCGTAGTGGCGGTCGTGGGTTTCCCGATCATCGCCATCGTCGCGCTGTTGCGAACCATCGAACTGCGCAAGCTGGTGCTGAGCCATGAGCTGAGGATGCGGATGCTGGAGCGCGGCCCCGCGCCCGCCGCCGCCGTGCCGCCGCGAACGGCGGCGCAACCCCCGCCCATTCCGCCGCAAGCCGCCGCGCCGCCCGAGCAACCGCCGCTGCCGCTCCCGCCGCCTGTGCCGCAGCCTGCCCGCACGTCAGTCCCGCCTTCAGCGGCGCCGCCGCCCCTGCCGCCGCCGCCACAGCCCCTTGGATTCGAGGAAACATTCGGCACGCGCTGGCTCGTCTGGGTCGGCGGCGTTGCGGTTGCGATCGGCGGCATATTTCTGGTGCGCTACACCATCGAGCAGGACCTCATCGGCCCCGGCGTCCGGGTCATTCTCGGCGGCCTGCTGGCCTTCATCCTGGTCGCAGCCGGCGAATGGGAGCGGCGTACGGAGAAGCTGGCGGGGCTGCCGGGCGTGCCGTCGGCGAATATTCCGAGCATACTGACCGCTGCCGGCACGACCGTGGCCTATGCCACCGTCTATGCAGCCTATGCGCTCTACGGATTCCTGCCGCCGGCGGCCGCCTTCATTTTGCTCGGCATGGTGGCCATGCTCACTTTGGCGGCCGCTTTGCTCCACGGTCCGGCGCTCGCCGGCCTCGGCGTGATCGGCGCCTTTCTGGCGCCGCTGTTGGTGGCGAGCGAAAAACCCGACTACTGGTCGCTTTATGTCTACCTCGCCGTCGTCACCGCGGCGGCCTTCGCGCTGGCGAGGTTTCGGCTGTGGCGCTGGCTCGCGGTCGCGGCGATCGTGCTCGGCGCGCTGTGGATACTGCCGGGCACCGATTTCAACGCCGTCACCGCCCTCGGCGCGCACGTGTTCCACGGTCTCGCAGGCTTCGCGCTTGCCGCGATCTTCCTGGTCTGCGGCCTGCTCTACGGCCCGCCCGCGGCGCCCGGCCAAATCGACCGGCTCTCGAGCCTGGCGCTGTCGGCCTATCTCCTGGTCGCGGCGCTCATCGTGCTGGCAAGCCGGCATGACCCCGCCGCGCTGACGGCCTTCTTCGTCCTCACCGTCGCGACGCTCGCCATCGCCTGGCGCACGGAGGCGGCGGCCGGCGCCGTGCCGGTGGCCGCGATCCTCGCCACGGCAGTGATGGCCCACTGGGCGGTCGGCATGAACCTCGAAGGGCTGCTCGCGCCGTCCGGCCCGGCCGCGGCCGTGATACCGGAGCCGCCACGGTACGACTACGGCTCGCATCTCTTCGTCGCCGGCGCATGGGCGGCGATGTTCGGCCTCGCCGGATTCTTTGCCCAGGGCCGCTCGCCGCGCGCCCTGGTGCCGATGCTGTGGTGCGCATCGGGCGTGTTCGCGCCGCTCGCCATGCTGGTCGCGCTCTATGACCGCATCGCCGAGCTGGATCGATCGCTGCCGTTCGCGGCGCTCGCGCTGCTGCTCGCCGCGATCTTTGGAGCTGCGACCGAGACGCTGGCGCGACGCGAGCAAAGGCCCGGGCTGATGGCGGCGGGCGCGATGTATGCGACCGGCGCGCTCGCCGCGCTCGCGCTCGCTCTGACCTTCGCTTTGGAGAAGGGCTGGCTCACCATCGGTCTCGCGCTGATGGTGCCGGGCGCCGCCTGGGTCGCGGAAAAACGGCCGCTGCCGTGGCTGCGCTGGCTCGCCGCCATCATGGTCGCCGTGGTGGTGGCGCGGGTCGCCTGGGAGCCGCGCATCGTTGGCACCGACATCGGCGACACGCCGATCTTCAACTGGCTCCTGTACGGCTACGGCGTGCCGGCAGCGGCGTTCTGGATTGCCGGATGGCTGCTGCGGCGGCGCGCCGACGATCTGCCGGCACGCATGGTGGACGCCGGCGCCATCCTGTTCACGGTGCTGCTCGCAGTCCTCGAAATCCGCCATTACGTCACCGGCGGCGACATCTACGGGCCGTCGAACGGCATCATCGAGCCCATGCTCTACGTCAATGTCGGCCTGGCGATGACCATCGGCCTCGAACGCGTGCGCGGACGCACCGGCAACATCGTGCACAATGCCGGCGCGCTCGTCATCGCGGCGCTGACGCTGGCCGCCATCGCGTTCGAACTCGCGCTCGTCGCCGACCCACGCTTCAGCAGCACGCCGGTCGGCGGCGCAGTCTTCAACCTCATCCTGCTCGGCTACGGCCTGCCGGCAGTGCTCGCCGGCACGCTCGCACTGATCGCCCGCACCACGCGTCCGATGCCCTATCGGGCGACGGCCGCGGTCACTGCCGTGGTGCTTGCCTTGTTCTACCTCACGCTCGAAGTGCGGCGGCTGTTCCACGGCCCCATCCTGGCGGGGCCGATCACCGATGCCGAGCAATACAGCTTTTCGACAGTGTGGCTCGCCTTCGGCATCGTGCTTCTGATGGCCGGCTTCGCGCTTCGCTCACAGCCGGCGCGGTTTGCCGCGCTCGCGGTCATCGCCCTGACCATCGCCAAGGTCTTCGTCATCGATACCGCGAGCATCAGCGGCATCTACCGCGCGCTGTCGGTGACGGGACTTGGCGTCGTGCTGCTGGGCATCGGCTGGTTTTACCAGCACATGCTGTTTCCGCGCCCGCGCGCCGCGGCGGCATCCGCGGATTAGGCGATCATGGCGACGGCTGGACTAACTATTCCTCCGGCGCTGGTCGCGCCCTGGCGACCGCCGTGGACCCCGGCGCCGGCGTGGCGCTGATGCGGCTGCGCGGATTGCGCTGGTAGAAGTCGCAATAGGCGAAGCTGAGGCCCGACAGCGAGCCGCGGAAGCTCTTGTAGCTGAGCTTCTGGACCTTGAAGCAAGGCTCGAACAGCATGCCGGGCAGGTGCGCGCACATCGACGTGCCAGTCGTCCTGAGCGTGCCGGCCGGTAAATTCGCGAAGCGCACCTGGGACTGGCCGCCGGCCCGGATCGTGCCGACCACGGAGCCGTCCGGGAAAATGCGCCCGACGCCCGCGGTGCCGTCGAAGCAGGTATAGTTGAAAAGCTTGCCGATGATGAACGCGCGCGCCTGTTCCGGCCCAAGCTCCTCGGCGATGGCCGAGGCGGCTCCCAATAGACAGGCACAGACAACTGCCACGCGCACCAACATCGACCACTCCACCCCGATCGTGAGAGGGACGTTAACAAAATTTCTTAACCGTCCCCTTACCATAACGGCCTCGATCATGGTCAAGCTTCAGTGGCCGAATTCTGAAAGTGGTTACCCGATTTTCACCACAATCCGCCCGCGCACCTGACCTTCGACGATGCGCCGGCCGGCGTCGATGACATCGGCAAGCGCGATTTCACTGGTCATCGCCGCGATTTTCGCCCGATCGAGGTCGGTTTCGAGCCGACCCCAGGCCTGTTGCCGCGCCGGCAGCGGACACATTACGGAGTCGATGCCAAAAAGTGACACCCCACGTAAAATGAACGGGGCGACCGAGCCCGGCAGGTCCATGCCCCCCGCCAATCCACATGCGGCTACCGCTCCACCGTAGCGTGTCATCGACAACACGTTGGCGAGCGTGGTCGAGCCCACCGAATCGATGCCGCCGATCCAGCGTTCCTTGGCGAGCGGGCGCGCCGCGCCAGCGAGCTCCTTGCGCTCGATCACCTCGGCGGCGCCGAGCCCCTTGAGGTACGCGGCTTCGGCGGGCCGCCCGGTTGACGCGACGACCGCGTAGCCGAGCTTGCCCAGAATGGCGATCGCGACTGAACCGACGCCGCCCGCAGCGCCGGTCACGATCACCGGACCACGCGCCGGCGTGATGCCGCCCCGCTCCAGCGCCATCACCGCCAGCATGGCGGTGTAGCCCGCGGTGCCGATCGCCATGGCCTCGCGCGTGCTCATGCTGGCGGGAAGCCGCACCAGCCAGTCGCCCTTGACGCGCGCCTTCTCGGCGTAAGCGCCGAGATGCGTCTCGCCCAGGCCCCAGCCGTTGAGGATCACCTTGTCGCCGGGCTTCCAGGCCGCGTGCGATGAGGATTCCACCGTGCCGGCGAAGTCGACGCCCGCGATCATGGGAAAGCGGCGTACCACCGGCGCCTTGCCGGTGACCGCGAGGCCGTCCTTGTAATTGACCGTCGACCATTCGACGCGAACGGTGACGTCACCCTCCATCAAATCCTTGTCGTCGAAATCGGTAAGCCGCACCGACTGGCCGCCTTCCGCCTTGTCGACGACGATCGCCTTGAACATTGCCATTTCGGCCCCCGTCAGGCCGGCGCGAGCGCGAGACGCGCGACCGGCTTCTCGACGATTGGAAGGTTGATGATGGCGGAAAGCAGGCCGAACAGCACGCCAAGCCACCAGACGGCGTCGTAGGAGCCGCTGTGCTCATAGACCAGGCCGCCCAGCCAGACACCGAGGAAGCCGCCGACCTGATGGCTGAAGAAAGCGACGCCGAACAGCATGGCGAGCCACCGCGTGCCGAACATCAAAGCGACGAGGCCCGATGTCGGCGGGATCGAGGAGAGCCAGAGCAGGCCCGTTACCGCGCCGTAGATCAGCGCCACCGCCGGGCTCGCCGGCAGCGTGATCAGCGCCACGACGGCCAGCGCGCGGGCGAAATAAATGCCGGACAGGATGAAACGCTTCGGCATGCGGCCGCCGAGCCAGCCGGAGGTCATCGATCCGATAATGTTGAACAGGCCGATGGCGGCCAGCGTCCAGCCGCCGATGTCGGCCGACAGGCCGCGGTCGATCAGGTAGGACGGCAGGTGCACGGTGACAAATCCGACCTGGAAGCCGCAGGTGAAAAAGCCGAGCACGAGCAGCACATAGGAGCGGTGCCCCAGCGCCTCGCGCAGCGCCTCCTTGAGATTCTGGCTGGGCACGGCGCCCCGCGCGCCGTCGGACTCCTCGTTCTGACGCGGCGTCGCGATCACGAACGACAGCGGAACGATCAACAACAGCACCGAAGCGAAGGTGGTGAGCGCCGCCTGCCAGCCGATGTGATCGATCAGGCTCACGCCGAGCGGCGAGAACAGGAATTGGCCGAAAGAGCCCGCTGCGGTGCCGGCGCCGAATGCCGTCGAGCGCCAGCTTGCCGGCAATAGCTTGCCGAACGAGGAGATGATGAGATTGAACGAGCAGCCCGACAGGCCGAAGCCGATCAGAACGCCGTTCGAGAAATAAAGCATTCCCGGCGTCGTGGCGTGCGCCATCAAAGCCATGCCAAGCGCATACAGGATGGCGCCGGTGACGATGACGCGGCCGGTACCGAAGCGGTCGGCGACGGCGCCGACGAATGGCTGCGCCACGCCATAGACCAGGGTCTGGAGCGCAACCGCAAACGCGAAGATTTCGCGGCCCCATCCGTTGGCAGCGCTCATCGGCGTGAGGAAAAGGCCGAGCGCGGAGCGCGGCCCGAACGCGATCATCCCGATCAGGCAGCCGCACACGACGATCATTGTCGGCGTGCGCCAGTTCGCGAGCTTGGCGGGCGCTCGGTCGTTCGACATCCAGTCTGCCCCAGCAATCCGTCCATAGGTTGATCAGGCCGGCACGGCGGCGGCGCGCACCACCGGCTTTTCCACGATCGGCACGTTGATGATCGCCGAGAGCACTCCGAACAGGATCGCCAGCCACCATACCAGATCGTAGGAACCGGTGCGGTCGAATACGATGCCGCCGAGCCAAACGCCGAGAAAACCGCCGACCTGGTGGCTGAAGAACGCCATGCCCGCCAGCGTCGCCAGCCAGCGCGTGCCGAAGATGACGGTGATGATGCCGTTGGTGGGCGGAATGGTCGAGAGCCACATCAGGCCCATGGTGGCGCCGAACACCATGCAGCTGAAGGTCGTGACCGGAAACGAGATGAACGCCAGGATCGCCGCGGCGCGCACGAAATAGATGAAAGACAAGAGATACCGCTTCGGCATGCGGTCGCCCAGCCAGCCGGCGGCCAGCGAACCAATGATGTTGAACAGCCCGATCATCGCGATGGTCCAGCCGCCGACCTGCGCCGACAGGCCGCGATCGACCAGGTAGGCCGGCAAGTGGACGGTGATGAATGCGAGCTGAAAGCCGCAGGTGAAGAAACCGAGCACCAGCAGAATGTAGGAGCGCTGCACGATGGCTTCGCCGAGCGCCTGCCGCAACGATTGCGGCGCCACCCCCTTGGTCGCCTCCGCCGGCGACGTCGCCAAGGCAAGCGACAGCGGCAGGATGGCGAGCATGCTGATACCGAAGATGACTAGCGTCTGCTGCCAGCCGAACGTGTCCATGAACGCGACCGCGACCGGCGAATAAAGGAACTGCCCGAACGAGCCTGCCGCGGTTGCGAGGCCGAACGCCGTCGAGCGCCATTGCGGCGGCAAGAGCTTACCGAACGCCGCGAGCACGACCGTGAACGAACAGCCCGAGAGTCCGAAGCCGATCAGGACGCCGGCCGAGACATCGAGCATCGGCGCGTTCCTGGTGTAGGCCATCAGCGCCAGACCGAGCGCATAGAGGAGCGCGCCGACGCAGACCACGCGGACCGTGCCGTAGCGGTCGGCGATGATGCCGGCAAGCGGCTGGCCTACGCCCCACAGCAGGTTCTGCAGCGCCAGCGCGAAAGCAAAGACATCGCGGCCCCAATGATTGGCGCTCGACAGCGGCGTCAGGAAGAAGCCGAGCGCCGAACGCGGCCCAAACGCCATCAGCGAAATCAGGCAGCCGCAGACGATGACGACAAGCGGGGTGCGCCAGTTGCCCGGCACGACGACCGCTGGCTTGGCGGATCGAGCGGGATCGAGAACCGCATCGGCGGTGTCGAGAGTGTTGGTCATGACGCCCCGGCAAGAACGGCAAGATTAATGGGCTGGGAACTACGCCTGCAACGCAAGGCACGCAATAGAAGACACGCAACAATAGGATATGGGCACAGATCGCCCAAACGAAACTTGCCGGTCGGCCGGTGCCGTGCCCGGGTCCCGCATGGCTGCCCCGGCCGGTAGCGCATGGGTTTGCCATATTTGACGACACTGGATAAGGCTTGGGATATGACTTGCGCGGCAACAGCCGCGCTCGGACCAATCAAATGTCGCTCCTGCGCTCCGATGCTTTTCTGTCTCCGCTCGAGATCGAAGAGGCGGTGACACGCGCTCTCAATGAAGACCTCGGCCGCGCCGGCGATATCACCTCGATTGCGACAGTGCCGGAGGATACCAGCGGCCGGGCCATCGTGGTGGCGCGCAAGGCCGGCGTGATTTCGGGCCTGCCGCTGGTCGCGGCGGCTTTCCGCCGGCTGTCGCCGCGCATCGAGATCGAGCCGCATGGGCGCGACGGCGAAACCATCAAGGCCGGCGCCAAGCTGATGGTCATCGCCGGCGAAGCCCGCGCGATCCTCGGCGCCGAGCGCGCCGCGCTCAACTTCATCGGCCACCTGTCCGGCATCGCCACCGCGACCGCCGCGTTCGTCGAGCGCATCGCGCATACCAAGGCGCGCGTCATCTGCACGCGAAAGACCACGCCCGGCCTGCGGGCGCTGGAAAAATACGCGGTGCGCTGCGGCGGCGGCTTCAATCACCGCTTCGGTCTCGACGACGCCATGCTGATCAAGGACAACCACATCGCGGTCGCCGGCGGTATCCGCGCCGTGCTGACGCGCGCCAGGCAGGCCGCCGGCCATCTGGTCAAGATCGAGATCGAGGTCGATTCGCCCGAGCAACTCGGCGAAGTCCTCGACGTCGGCCTCGCCGACGTGGTGATGATCGACAATTTCGATCTCGAGACGATGCGCAAGGCCGTCGCCATGGTGGACGGCCGCCTCGTCATCGAGGCCTCGGGCGGCATCACGCTCGAGACCGCCGCCGCCATCGCCGAAACCGGGGTCGATTACCTTTCCTCCGGATCGCTCACCCATTCAGTGCAGAACCTCGATATCGGGCTCGATATCGAGATGTGATGCCTCGCGTCACAGCTTGGCGGTCGGCTCGCTCTTCACGGCTGGCCGCGCGGGTGTGGATGCCGTGGTTTCCGGATCCTTCGCCGCATCCGCGGGCTGATCGGCCGGACCGTCGGCCTTGCTGGTCGGGCCCACGCCCCAGGTCGGCGTATCGTTGCCGTCGCCCCAGGCGCGCGGGCGGTAGAAGGTGTGGACGCCGAGCTTGTAGAGCTTGGTCATCTCGTGAACCCAGCTCGGGTGCACCCAATAGGCGTGATAATGCGTGGCGTGGCCGACCTCGGCGAGGTAGATCTTGCCGTCGAGCGTGTCCTTGGAGATGCGCTTGGCCTGCTCCCACATGTCCTGCTCGTCGATGCGGCTCAAGTCCTTGCCTTCGCACGCGAAGGTGAACTGGCAGGCGAGGTGACGGCTCGCATTCTGATAGACCACGCCGCAGACGTCGTGCGGGTAATAGCCGGAAAACACCCGGTTCATCACCACCTGCGCGACCGCCTGCTGCCCCTTGAGCGGCTCGCCGCGGGCTTCGAAATAGACCGCGTCGGCAAGGCATTTCTCCGCCTTGACGCGCGGCTTGTCTAAGAGGCCAAGGCGCTCGGCCGGGCTTTCCAGTCTTTTCGCGTCGTCCTTGCCCGCGACTGTCTCGCCGCCGGAATCGGCGTCGGCCGGCACCGCTTCGAGCGCCGTCAGCTTGATCTCGGAATCCACGCCAGGCGACACCGCCATGGGCTCCGAGCCGGGCGACCAGCGCTCGAGGCCGACGGGGTGACCCATGGCGCCGCCGCTGAAATAGAGCTGCGTGCGATCCATCGCCGGATCCTCGTCGAGGAAGGACAGCGCGGCGATGGTGGAGGGCGATGCTTCGCTGTCGTCCGCATCGCCGGGAGCGGGAATTTCGGGCGGCCCGTCGGCGAGCGCCACCACATCCTCAACGAGGCCGCCGCGCGCATTGGCGTGCTCGGGCGGCGGCACCGTGCCGGACTGAACGTCGTTTGCGGCGTCATCGACGCTCGGTGCGGCCGGCTGGCGCGAGGCCGAGCCATCGTTGAAGACTTCGAGCGACGGGTCGGGCGGCGCGGCGTCGTTCCCTTCGGCGTCCTTCGGCCGCGGCGTTGCGGCCGGGGCCCGCGGCTGCACCGCCGGCGCTGCGGGCTGTGCCGGCGCCGCATCGGCGGGCGCCGCGTCGATCGGCTTGAGCTTCGGCAAGCTCTGCGGTTCGCCCGGCGCGGGCGCGCCATCGGACGACGGCAGGCGATCGCCCTTGAGCCGGCGGTTGACTGTCGGATATTCGATCTGCGTTGCCGTGCCGGTCATCAGCGGCTCGTCAAGCTTCCAGGTCGCATCGGCCGTGCGCGGATCGAAATTGACTTGCTGATACAGGCGCGGATCCGGCATCGCCGTCCCGATCGGGCGCGAAAAGCTGAAGGTCGCCGCTTCGATCGTGCCGAAGGGCGAGGCGATCAGGTGGTCATGCTGGCGTGCGGCGGCATGCGGCGGCTGCGCAAGAGCCGTCGCAAGGTCCTGGTGTCCGATGGATGTCGGCATCAGCGCGGCACACAGCACGCTGAGCCAGAAGGGCGCGGAGCAGCAGCCGCCCATCACCCCCGTACGCGACGCAACCATTACCCCTCACGCGGACGCAACGCCTACACGGTTAAGCAAACGCGACCGCGATGGCGCGATTGCGACACATTCATCTATTGTCGAATTAACCTTGCGAACGCGTTAACTGCGCTGTCACGGCCGCCGCCGGTGCGCGGCGCGGCGTTGCAGTTTCTTAACCAAACGGCAATGCGCAGCCGGAATACTGTGCGGCAGACCCGCGCGCGCAAATATGTCCGAGATTTTCGCCATGCTGTTGCCCGACTGGCAGTCGGCCGGCCTCGCCGTCGCACTGCTGATCCTGGCCGTGGTCGCGCTTGCGGCATGGCGCATGCGCATGAGAAGTCGTCATTTGGCGGACGCCCTCAACTACATGTCGCAGGGCCTGTGCATGTTCGATCGCTCCGGACGAATCGTCGTCTGCAACCAGCAATACCTCCAGATGTATGCGCTTTCGTCCGAGGTGGTGAAGCCGGGTTGCACGCTGCGCGAGCTCATCGAACAGCGCAAGGCGACCGGGCTGTTCACCGGCGATGTCGACAAGTATTGCCGCGAGATCATGGACAGCATCGACAGCGGAAAGACCTCGAAGTGGGAGATCGGCGCGAGCGACGGCCGCCTGGTTCATTCCATCAACCAGCCGATGCCCGCAGGCGGCTGGGTGGCCACCCACGAGGACGTGACCGAACAGCGGCGCCTGCAGAAGAAACACGACGACATGGCCGAGCAGCAAAGACGTCGCGGCGCCGTCGATGCGGTGATCCAGGCCTTCCGCGCGCAGATGGAAACCTCGCTCAAGACTTTCGGCGACAGCGCGGCGGCGATGAAATCAACCGCGATGACGCTCTCGAGCGCCTCCGCCCAGACGTCACAGCGCGCCGAGAGCGCGGTCCAGGCATCGAGCGATGCTTCGAACGGCGTGATGACCGCGGCATTCGCCACCGATGAATTGTCGAGCTCGATCGCCGAGATCGCCCGACAGATCGAGCAGACCCACAGCGTCGTGCGCCTGGCGGTCGAGGAGGCGCGGTCCACCGACGGCGAGATGACGGCGCTCGCCCATTCGGCGCAGAAGATCGGCGACATCGTCAAGCTGATCCAGACCATTGCCGGGCAGACCAACCTGCTGGCGCTCAACGCCACCATCGAAGCCGCGCGCGCCGGCGAGGCGGGACGCGGTTTCGCGGTGGTCGCCTCCGAGGTCAAATCGCTTGCGGTGCAGACCGCCAAGGCGACCGAAGCCATCGTCGGGCAGATCCTTGCGGTGCAGGGTTCGACCTCGAGCGCGGTAGGATCGATCCACCGCATCAGCGAGCGCATGCAGGAAATCCAGCACTACACCTCCGCGGTCGCGGCCTCGATCGAAGAACAGCACGCCGCCACCAGCAATATTTCGGAGAACGTCTCCAGCGCCGCGCAAGCCTCGCAGACCGTTGGCGTCGTGCTCAGCGACGTCGCCGGCGCCGCCATGCAGACGCGCGTGTCGGCGCAGACTGTGCTCGACGCCTCGCAGTCGGTCGAGAGCGCGGTGCGCGCGCTGCGCCGCCAGGTCGAAGATTTTCTCGCGGGCGTCGCGGTTTGAAGTTTTCGCGCGCAAGCGCCGCAGCGACCGGAACGACTGGTCAGCCCTCCGACCCGGCGACTTGGCCCAGTGCGGCCTGCGCGGCGGCGAGGCGGGCGATCGGGACCCGGAACGGCGAGCAGGACACGTAGTCGAGACCGACTTCGTGGAAGAAGGCGACCGAAGCCGGGTCGCCGCCGTGCTCGCCGCAGATGCCGAGCTTGAGCTTCGGGCGCACCTTGCGGCCGCGCTCGCAGGCGATGCGCACCAGCTCGCCGACGCCGTCGCGGTCGATCGAGACGAACGGGTCGGCCGCCAGGATGCCCTTCGACGTATAGATGCCCAAAAAACTCGCCGCGTCGTCGCGGCTGATGCCGAACGCCGTCTGCGTCAGGTCGTTGGTGCCGAACGAGAAGAACTCCGCGGTGGCGGCAATCTCGTCCGCCTTGAGCGCCGCGCGCGGCAGCTCGATCATGGTGCCGACCTGATACTTGACCTTGCTGCCGCTCTCGGCGGCGACCTTGCCGGCGACGTCGTCGATGCGCTCCTTGACCAGGTCGAACTCGGCCCTGGTGGCGATGAGCGGCACCATGATTTCCGGCACCACCGGCTTTCCGGTCGCCCGGCCGGCCTCGACCGCGGCCTCGAAGATGGCGCGCGCCTGCATTTCGGCGATCTCCGGATAGGCGATCGCCAGCCGGCAGCCGCGGAAGCCGAGCATCGGATTGAACTC
>Ga0182024_10001774_pt1 | contig 54779 bp, 58 predicted proteins | sample P32metaG_FD_120480 | JGI IMG/M metagenome (GOLD analysis project Ga0182024, IMG submission 120480) | Permafrost microbial communities from Stordalen Mire, Sweden - P3-2 metaG (Illumina Assembly) | ecosystem: Environmental > Terrestrial > Soil > Wetlands > Permafrost | place: Sweden: Stordalen...
CAGTTAAAAGCAGGGCCAGAGCAAAAATAAATGATACGATATGTGTAAATTTCTTTTTCATACCAGCATGGAATTCAATAAGCATGCCGCTGAAACAAAAAAAATTTCCCCTAATCATTTATCAATTAAATTTAAACTTTCATTTCAGTCTGTTTCTTTCTTATAAACAATTCCATGGGAGATATTCAAATCAGGAAGACGCCAAAGAAATATGACGCAGTGATCGTCGGATCTGGGGCCGGTGGCGGAATGGCCGCTTATGTATTGGCAAATGCCGGATTAAAAATCTGCCTCATAGAAGCAGGTCCAATGTTTGATCCCAAAACAGATTCCAACCAATTAAAGAATCCCTGGGAATCCCCGCGTCGGGGCGCAGGAACAAAATTCCGCCCGTTCGGAGATTTTGATGGTTGTTACTGGGGGTGGGAAATTGACGGTGAACCATACACGCATAAGAACAATACGGAATGGGAATGGTGGCGGGCACGCATGGTTGGCGGGCGCACAAATCATTGGGGCAGGATTTCTCTGAGGTTCGGTCCAAAGGATTTTAAAAGAAAAAGTATTGATGGTTTAGGTGAAGACTGGCCAATCGGATATGAAGACATAAAACCATATTACGACAGGATTGACAAACTATTGGGCGTATTCGGAACCAACGAAGGTTTGCCTAACGATCCGGATGGTTTTTTTATTCCTCCTCCAAAACCCCGCCTGCATGAATTGTTTATAAAAAGAGCCGGAACCAGTATAGGAATTCCGGTTATCCCTGCAAGACTCTCCATTCTGACCAAACAGATAAATAAGGATCGCGGCAGTTGTTTTTTTTGCGCCCAGTGCGGCAGAAGCTGTAAGGTGTATGCCGATTTTTCTTCTTCTTCCTGCCTCGTAATCCCGGCATTAAGAACCGGAAATGTTGACCTGGTCACGAATGCCATGGCCCGGGAAGTACTTACAGACAGAGAAGGTCTGGCAACCGGTGTTTCTTATGTGAATAAGCAGGACCTTCAAGAGTACCAGGTTAGCGGCCGTACGATACTTCTTGCTGCAAGCGCATGTGAAAGCGCACGGCTAATGTTGAACTCTAAGTCACCACGCTTCCCGAACGGACTCGCAAACGGCAGCAATGTGGTTGGAAAATATTTGCATGATTCAACGGGTGCCGACATGGGCGGTATCATTCCCGAATTATTCGACAGGAAGCGGTATAATGAAGATGGTGTCGGCGGCATGCATATTTATACGCCCTGGTGGCTCGACAATAAAAAACTCGATTTTCCGAGGGGTTACCACATCGAATATGGTGGTGGGTTCGGTCAGCCTTTATACGGCTTTAACTGGGACATTGAGACCCTCAATGGAGCATATAAAATAAAAGGCAAACAAAAGGAAGCGGGAGGTTATGGCGCATCGTTAAAGGAAGATTACCGCTATTTTTTCGGAGCGCATGTTGGCATGGCGGGCCGCGGCGAAGCGATCGCGCGCGAAGACAGCTACTGTGAAATCGATCCCTCTGTTGTTGATAAATACGGTATCCCCGTGCTGCGCTTCAACACTTCTTATACGGAATACGAATTCAAGCAGGCCAAGCACATGAAAGAGACTTTCGCTGAAATATTGCATGCCATGGGCGCGGTGATAACCTGGGGAGGGGACGACGGACCCCATAATAACTATGGCCTTCATGCACCCGGAAACATCATTCATGAAGCGGGTACGGTACGCATGGGCAACGATCCCAGGCATTCCCCGCTGAATAAATTCAGCCAGGCGCATGAATGCAAGAATTTATTTTGCGTGGACGGAGGCCCTTTTGTTTCACAGGCAGATAAGAATATTACGTGGACCATCCTCGCACTCTCTATGAGAACTTCAGAATATATCGTGGATGAATTGAAAAAGCATAATATTTAAAATAACGGTCATGGACAGACGTAAATCGATCAAGACCCTCATCATCGGCGGGATTTCTACCAGCGTTCTCGCAGAAGCATGCACATCCGCTGAAAAGAAGCCGGTAGCAAATCCGGAGGAAGCGAAAGATCTGACGGGAACCACGCTTAACCGGATGCCGGAAGAAAAGAAATACGAAAAACAATTGCAGGCCGAAAACTTTTTTACGCCCGAAGAAATGGCCACGATCACTATCCTGGGAGATATTATCATTCCCCGTGATGAGGTGAGCGGGAGCGCATCCGACGCAAAAGTTCCGGATTTCATAGAATTCATAGTCAAGGATATGCCGGAACATCAAACGCCGATGCGGGGAGGACTGCGCTGGCTGGATGTGCAATCTCTTAACCGTTACGGAAAACCTTTTAAGGACTGCGGTCAAAAGCAACAAATGGAAATGGTAGATCTGATCGCGTGGCCAAATAAAGCAAAACCGGAAATGACACAGGGAGTTGCATTCTTTACCCTGATCCGCAACCTGGTCGGGACCGGATTCTATACTTCAGAAATGGGTGTGAAAGATATAGGCTATATCGGTAATGTTCCAAACCAATGGAACGGAGTGCCGGATGATGTATTGAAACAATACCACATGGCTTATACAGAAAGGGAACTGAAGGAATGCATCAGTTTCTCCTGAGAGCAGATTGGCAATCGCTTAATTCTCGATCGGATTCAGGTAATAACCTTCTTCGCTTAATACAAATGTATTCGGGACAAAGGAAAGAAGGGACTGGGTGATCATAGAAGCCGCTTCCCTCAGATAGGTTGCCCCAATCTCCGGAGTGCGTACAGCAAATTGCCAGCTTTGAATTTTGAGATAAGCTACTTTACTTTCCTGGGTTACCTGGTTGTCCATTTGTCGGAAAATCTCGGCAAGGCGATCCTGCTGATTGTCGATGTAGGGTTGTTGCATAGGAAGTTCAGATTTAGGTTTTCAGAGGTTTGGAACTGTTAAACATTAACGGTATTAATGTACAAAAAATTGTTTGCACATCCAATATCGTCAGTCCATGTTTCTATGTACGACCTTCATCCTGAGTGTCTTCCCTCTTTTCCCCTTCATGGTGGATGCCAGTTTAAAGGCGTTATAGGCATTTATGATACCGCCGCTGACGGACAAGCTATTAAAATCAACTATTTTGCCGGTTTGGGCAAGCTTTACCCTGGAATCCGGGAGTTTCATTGCGGAGTGTATTAGAACATACTCTAGCTGACGCGCGCTTAGTTTCGGATAATATTCGAGTAAAAGGGCGGCAACGCCGGCTGCGACCGGAGAGGCCATGCTTGTTCCACTGTATTCTTCATATTGATTTCCCGGAACCGTTGAATAGATCCGCACACCGGGCGCAAAAAGATCCACACCCTTTTGCCCATAGTTTGAAAATTTGGCAACCACCAGGCTGTCAGGCCCCCATGAATTAGCCCCTACCGTCAGAAATGTGGACGACTTCCCGCTCAGCCCTTCGAAATACGGATTTGGATAATCCGGCACCGTATCTATATCCTTCCCTTCGTTTCCCGCAGCATGCACAAGCAATACATCGTGATCTTCTGCATATTTCACGGCTTCGTCCACCCATTTTTTGCCAGGAGAAAGTGGTTTGCTAAAGCTCATATTTATGATCTGGGCCCCGTTGTCTACCGCATAGCGGATAGCGAGGGCCACGTCCTTGTCCCGCTCATCACCATCGGGAACTGCACGTATCGGCATGATCAAAACATTATCAGCTATACCGTCCATTCCCTTACCATTGTGCCGGGACGCCGCAATGATTCCGGACACATGAGTGCCATGCATCATGGTGCCCGCAGCAACATTATTGTTGCCATAGTTGAGGTCATTCATATTATTATAATCATCGCCCGCTATTTCTTTGCGCACTGCATTGGGATCATCGGAAAAAGCTTTCAGCTTAGCCTGCTCGCCGGCCAAATATTCATTTACCTCCACCATGTATTTTTCAAGCGACATATCTTTTGAAATCCAAAAACTTCTGAAATAATACAATCCGGCTTTCTTTGCTTTCGCTGTCGCCGAATCCGATGTTTGTAATTCTTCCAGGTCCCGGGAATAAACCGAAGTTTTATGGAGGGCCACTTGCAGCAAACTATCCGTTGTCTTTAACTGCGGTATCATCTGTGCGACCATGGTAACTGTTTGGGCCTGCATGAGGGAATCTTCCAGAAAATGCTTTTTCACTTTTTGCCAGTACGCGTATTCAGGATCACCGGAATGCAAGGCACTATCTGCTGAGGAATAGATCTTCCGGAGCCGGTAATATTCCCGATAGGATTCATAGCTCTCCACGGTAATATTTCTTCCATCCTTTCCGCCCAGAAAATTCCATCCACGAACATCATCCACATAACCATTGTGATCATCGTCAATTCCATTTCCCGGGATTTCCTTTGTATTGGTCCAGATATGGCCTACTAAATCCTCATGCGCCGTATCGACACCCACGTCTATTACAGCTACGATTACGGTATGGCTTTTTTTGCCCTTTAATAATTCATTATAGGCCCTGGTTACGCCGGCGCCAAACACAGTGTCTACCCGGAAATCTTCCAACTGCCAGCCCTGGGTTCCATATTTTTGATCTTTTTCCTGTGCAGACACATTCAGGGACGACCCACACATGACCAGCAGGAACAGTGTAGTATTAATTCCCTGAATACATTTCATCATAAATCATTTTTAGGCTCCTTATTTTTGCGTCGTGGCAATTTATAGAATATTTGAATTCTTACCGGATTTTCATACACGAACGGATTTTGCGGGATGAAAACGGTAAATCCTTTCAGCACAACGCTTTCCTTATACAAAGATGCCTACAGTGGCTTGTCACAATCCACCTGGCTCCTTTCTGGCGTGATGCTGGTGAACCGGAGCGGCACCATGGTTCTTCCCTTTATGACCATTTACCTCACTGCCAAGGGCTTTTCTCTTTTTCAGGCCGGTATCGTCGTAGGCCTATTCGGAGCAGGTGCCATGTGCGGAGGATTCCTGGGCGGCAGACTGACTGATAAGTGGGGTTTTCATCAGGTTCAATTGATAACCCTCTCCGGCGGCGGCCTGCTTTTTATCCTCTTGGGTTTAATGAAAAGTTATCCGCTCATCTGCATTTTCACTTTTATCCTTAGCCTGGTGAACGATGCTTTCCGTCCCGCAAACAACACCGCCATTGCGCATTACAGCAAGGAAGAAAACAGGACCAGATCATTCTCGCTTAACCGGCTGGCCATCAACCTGGGTTGGGCTATCGGAGGAACAATCGGAGGAATTATTGCTTCCTTCAATTATCACTTACTATTCTGGATCGACGGACTGACCAATATCGTTGCTGCCGTTCTCCTTTACTATCTGCTAAAGCCCGCTCCGGACCCTGAGCCCGCCCATAAAACAGAAGCGGCTGTTAAAGCAGCCCGATCACCGTTTCATGACCAGCCCTATCTTCTTTTTATTGGTTTTACTATACTCTATGCCATGGTTTTTTTTCAGTGGTACTCCACTTTGCCTGTCTACTACAAAAACCACCTGCGCCTGTCTGAGTTTTATATTGGTTTGCTCATGGGCATGAACGGACTAATCATTGTGATTGTGGAAATGGTTGTGATCTTCAGGCTGGAAGCAAAAAAGAAGATCATGCACTTTATTTCCAACGGTGTTCTGCTGACGGGCCTTTCTTTTATCATTTTCAACCTTCTGCCCGCACATCCGATGACGGCCGTGCTTTCGGTGGTTCTTGTCACATTCGGTGAAATGCTTTCTATGCCTTTCATGAACACATTTTGGATAAGCAGAACAATTCCGGCAAACAGGGGTCAATATGCAGGCCTCTATACGATGGCCTTTTCCTTCGCGCAGGTGGCCGGCCCAACCGGCGGATCATGGATCGCCGGCCATTATGGCTTTAGTATATTGTGGTGGGTCGCCGGTGCTATGTGTCTGGTCACCGGGATTCTTTTCCGGACTGCAAAATTCTGAATCCTTATCAATTGCCGCCGAATACTTTTTTCAGAAGATCTGTTACCTGTGCAGCCGGATCCTTCCTGATCTGTTTTTCTTCCTGTGCCACATAATAGAAAATGCCGTCCATTGCTTTTTGCGTTACGTAACCGGAGAGATCAGGATTTACTTTTTTGAATGTCGTGGGCAGCTTGTTATAAGTCTCAAAAACATCTTTCCAGTATTTAGTCGCTCCTGTTTTTTGCAAGGAAGAATCAATCACGGGGTGAAATGCAGTCGTCAATTGCGGAGAGGTGCTTTTTCTGAGATAACCGGTTGCAGCCGTATCGGCTCCGCGCAATATGCCCAGGCCATCCTGAACACTCATTCCTTTGATCGCGTTGACGAAAATAGGTGCTGCTGATTTGGAAGCATCCTCAGCCGCCCTGTTCATACTCAGTATGGCGTTATCCACGAGTTGACCCATCCCCAGGTTGCGGAGTGTTTTTTCCGCATTCTGCGCCTGGGGAGGCAATAAGATCTTCACCACGGCATCCTTGAAAAAACCGTCAGCGGCCGAAAGCTTATCCGCGCTTTTCTGGGCACCCAGGGTCAGCGCCTGTTTTAACCCGTTTACTATATCATCTGAACTAAGGGAAGAACCGCTGCTGCCGGTAACCTTTTTTTTCAGGTTGTTGAGTAACGACTGTGCCTGACCGGTTCCTGCTATACCTGCCGCTAATAATAATACGATCAAAAGTTTTTTCATTTCTATGGATTTTAATCTGACTATTCCTGAAAGGATCTCCCCCACCTGAAACGCAAACCAAAAAAGTATATTTTACCTTCAAGCCCGAATTCACCAAATAAGGTCCAATTTTTACTTTTTAATTTTTACTTTTTACTTTTTAAAATTATTCACAAAAAAACAAACAAAATGTTAACCCTTTGGATAGTGGCACTATAGTCCCGGGAATCAGCCGGTTTACGTACTTTTGCCGATCGAAAAAATGAATATGAAAAAAATCTCCACGATCCTTGTGATTTCCATGCTGTCATCGGGTTCATTCGCGCAGGCAAAGAAAAAACCGGTCAGCCATCCTGTTGCGGCCCCAGCCCCGTTGAAAACCCTTTCGGATTCTCTGAGCTATTCAATTGGCTTAATGGTAGCCAGTTTTTACAAACAGCAAGGCATTACCATAATCAATACACTTCAGGTATCGGATGCCATAGATGCCGAGATGAAAAACGGCACCCCGCTGCTTGACCAGCAGCAGGCACAACAGGTATTGATGGCATATGTGGAAAAAGCCAAGGCCGATAAAGCCTCAGTGGCAAAAAAGGAAGGAGCTGCATTTCTGGCTGACAATAAAACAAAACCAGGCGTCATAACAACCGCCTCCGGTTTGCAATACATGGTTCTAAAGGAAGGGACCGGAGCTAAACCTGCCGCTACCGATAAAGTAAGTTGTAATTATGAAGGAAAGCTCCTGGACGGCACCGTCTTCGACAGTTCTGATAAGCAGGGCCATCCCATTGAATTTACCGTGGGCGGAGTGATCCGCGGTTGGACGGAAGCCCTTCAGCTCATGTCCGTTGGCAGCAAATGGCGTCTTTTCATACCATCCGATCTGGCTTATGGTGATCAGCAGATGGGACCCGATATTAAGCCGGGTTCAACCCTGATATTCGAAGTGGAATTACTGGCGATCGTCAAATAACTATAAGTAGAGCTTTTCGTAATATTCAGTTGCCATACGGCCGGAATCAAACAGAACCCGGACATCCCGCATTCCATTCTTTAAAACCTGGCGCCAGGCTTCCTTTTGCTCATAATACAAAGGAAGGATCTGATTCAGGAGGATATCATATAATTGATTGAGATCATACTCATCCTGCTCAGGTACAGTCATATTTGCGTAATCAGCTTTTGAAATTACAAACCCGTTGTTGCCGTGTTTAATAAATTCAGGGATCCAGCCATCATCCGTAGAGAAATTTACGGCCCCGTTCATCGCTGCGGTCATTCCACTGGTACCAGATGCTTCGCGTGGAACCCTGGGTGTATTCAACCACACATCAGCTGCCTGTTTGAGCCGCTTGGATAAACCCAGTTCATATCCCGTCATAACAGCTACCTGAGGGTGTTCCTTGCTTAATTGCACAAGGAAATTAAAATCGTTGATAGCGGGATAATCCATAGGATAAGGTTTCCCGGCCCAGATGATCTGCACCGGATACTTCGGGTTGTTCAGCAAATCATTGAATCTTTTCTTATCCCGGGTGATCAGGTCGGACCTTTTATAACCAGCAAACCTCCGTGCCCACACAATGGTAAATATATTAGGATCGAAAAGCCTGCCCGTTTGATCCGCAACCAGTTCAAAGGATCTTTTCTTCAAATATCTTTTACGGTCATCCAGCCAGAAATCGTCTCCTTCGTCCAGCTTCTTGTACATCTGTTTATCAGCCCAATACATCCAGTTTTGCGCATTGGTTATATAAATGATCGGGCAAATATTCGTGTACTTGCTCCACATGGCATTTGAAACCTGTCCGTGCAAACGCGAAACTCCATTAGCAATATGGGCCAGGCGAAGGGCCGCCAGCGAATGATTGAATAAATCATCTTCTATGCCCGTGATCGTACGGACTTCGGGCAGGCTTAATCCGCAGAAATAGCTCATTTTTTCACAGAGATAAATATCATGTTTTTCATTCCCCGCTTCTTCGGGCGTATGCGTAGTGAAGACAAGCCGTTTCTTCACCTCATTTACATTCTTGCCAAACTTCTGATACAGGTAAAAAGCGGCGCTTATACCATGAGCTTCATTTAAATGATAGAGGTCAGGATTAAAGTTAAGTTCATCGACCAGTTTGGCTCCTCCGATACCAAGCAGAATGAACTGGGCAACTTTGGTGGCCACATTGGCATCATACAAACGATGGCTGATGGTTTGAGAAACGTAGTCATTTTCCTGCAGATCGGTACTCAGCAGAAAAAGAGGTGCGCCGTTAAATGTTTCGGGAGCCAGGTAATAGGCTTTAACCCAAACCGGATGATCATGGATGTTGATCTGGTATTTGATGCCCGTATCCTGCAGGAATGGATATTGTTTTTCAACCCAGGTTACCTGCAGCGTGCGGTCCTGATTTCTGGCCTGATCGTAATAGCCGTACTTCCAGAGAATACCTATAAATATCATCTGCTGACGTAGTTCATAAGCGCTCCGGACATGCGACCCTGCAAGGAATCCTAACCCTCCGCTATAAATCTTCAGCGGCTGGTGAACAGCGAACTCCATGGAGAAATAAGCTACTTTTTTTGAAAATCGGTCGTTAATGGGGTAAGGGTGGGTGAAAGGTGTAAAACTCATAATGAATGGCTAAACGGATGCGAATTTATTTTATTTTATTGTTTAATGCTTTGGTTTGGGTTTGCCCTGCTTTGGTTTTGCAGTTTTATGTTTATCATAAACGCCATCAAAATAACATCTTATGCCGCGATGATTGCCGCATCCTTCAAGTTCCCTCATCCGAACGCTTTTTTCGTTAAAGGCTAATTCAATTGAGCAGGGATCCCCATTTGCACTGAAACGGGCCACATCGGAAGAAATAAACCTGGCTTCTCCCTTCAATTCGCCTTTACAAGCCCCGTTTTCCTTTTCGAAATGCACAAAGAATCTGACCACCGCATTGCTTCTTCCATCCCGTACAGAAATAAAATTACGTTTGTCCTGGATATAATCCCCTGTAAACTTATGTTTATGGGATAAAGTATCGATGGGATTATAGATTTGGGCCAACCCGGGTTTCTGCTCATTGGATTCCGTCATGATCAGGGTAAACGCCCCTTCCTCATTAAACACATAGACTGATTTCTTATAAATATTCTGTCCATCCGGGTCCTTATGAAGCCTGCTTACCGTGATGGTATATTTGTTGTCCATGGAAGAGGCATATTTAATATCCTCATCTTCGTCCTTTATCAACAAGGGCAAAGCTGCCGCAAATTTGCCGGATTTATCGAATCCAAGCAGGTACAGCGTCCGCTTTGACGAAGCCATCGATTTGAGGAAAAGATAGGTCTCTTCATTTCTTACGGCAACTTTCCCCGCGGCATAAAACCTGGTTTTTGAGCCCTTGACAAAATATCTGTGAAAGGTGGAATCTGGTATGAATTGCAACAGGACATTCGCGGAAATAGCCGAATCCTTTGGTTTTATGGAAAGAGAGCTGTCATTAAAGCTTGCGGGAAGGCGAATGGCTCGAAACATACCCATAAAGTCCTTTAATTCAACCGGCTTTTCCTTTTCCGGCGAATTGCCGGCTTTATGCCCGCAACAACAAAAAAAGCAAACGATCGCAGGAAGCAGGATCTTTTTCAATAGTCCCATGAACCCTTCATTTATAACCAAAAATAAAGATTCGGCAATAACTGAGCCCTGTATTATTTTTCTCAACTGTTCGGAACATATTTTAGATTTGTCCGAACCGGGTGTCTTCAAATCATCAAGGAAAATGCCTGGTTTGATCCATGGGTCGGGTTGAATACAAGAATGTTTCTCTAAGCGAAGTGCACAATACTGTGGAAGTCAACCTTACGGGTTCACGCTGGAAGCAGATTTTTTCATTTTTCGGTCCCGCTTATCTCGTCAGTGTTGGTTATATGGATCCCGGAAACTGGGCGACTGATCTTGCAGGAGGCAGCCAGTTTGGATATAAACTGCTTTGGGTATTGGTGATGAGCAACCTGATGGCTCTTTTGTTGCAGAGTCTCTCGGCCCGTCTCGGCATAGTGCGAGGGCGCGATCTCGCACAGGCCAACCGTGAAACCTATCCCAGGCCGGTGAACTTCTCACTTTATATTCTAGCGGAGATTGCTATCACTGCCTGCGATCTGGCGGAAGTGCTGGGCATGGCGATTGGTATCCAGTTATTAACTCATTTGCCTCTTATTTACGGCGTCCTTATTACCGTATTAGATACTTTCTTATTGCTTTCGCTCCAGAAACTGGGCATGCGGAAAATAGAAATGTTTATCATAAGCCTGATCGCAATCGTAGGCGTCTCGTTTTTTCTGGAAATTATCCTCGCAAAACCGCATATCGGAGAGATCAGCCGGGGCCTTGTTCCTACCCTTCCAAGCAAGGCAGCCCTTTATATTGCGATTAGTATCATCGGCGCAACCGTGATGCCCCATAACTTATATCTTCATTCAGCACTGGTGCAAACCAGGAAAATTAAAAGAGATGAAACACATATCAGAAGAGCACTGAAGCTGGCATCTCTGGACAATACCATTGCTTTGAACCTCGCTTTTCTGGTGAATGCGGCTATTTTGATCCTGGCAGGAACTGTTTTTTTTAATTCCGGCCGAACCGGCGTGGCTTCAATCAGTGAAGCCTATAAGTTATTATCACCCCTGCTCGGCTCGAAAGTGGCATCCACGCTCTTTGCCGTCGCGTTGATTGCGGCAGGGCAAAGCTCAACTGTAACGGGAACGCTGGCCGGACAAATTGTTATGGAGGGCCACCTGCACCTCCGCATCAATCCCATATTAAGAAGACTAATTACCCGTTTGCTGGCCATCATTCCCGCAGTTATTGTGATTGGAATTGCAGGAGAACAACAAGTGGATCAACTGCTGGTGCTTAGTCAGGTTATACTGAGCCTGCAATTGGGATTTGCCGTCATACCACTGATCCATTTCGTGAGCAACAAGAGAACGATGGGAATTTTCAGCATAAAAAAGATCACGAAGTTCTTTGCCTGGACAATCGCCGCCCTTTTGTTATACCTTAACCTCAAACTGGTAATTGAAGAAGGAAGCGATTTTTTCAGTCATCCGGGAAACGGGATATGGAAAATACTTCTTTCTGTTGTTGCGCTGGTAGCAGTTGCTCTGTTATTTTATGTATTCATTCATCCCTGGACCGGCAAACCGCCTGTTACAGAAATTACTATGCACGGAAAAACTTCGGCTGTTGTTAAACTGGAGATCCCGAAATTCAGAAGGATCGCAATCGCCCTCGACTTCAGCGGGAAGGATGAAAAACTGCTGGCCTTTGCTGTTGGCCAGGGAACTAGTGAAAGCACGTATATCCTGATCCATATTGTAGAAAGCGCATCTGCCCGCATGCTGGGAAAACAAAGCGATGACCTGGAAACGCGCAGCGACCAGGAGAGGCTGGATAAATATCAGGAAGCCCTGGAAGGCAACCGGTATAAGGTTGAAACCCGACTTGGCTATAAGCAGCGCAGCAGCGAGATCGTTCGGATTGTTAAGGAAGAAAAAGCTGATATGCTGGTCATCGGTGCGCATGGTCATACCGGCTTCAAGGATTTTGTTTATGGTGAAACAGTCAACACTGTCAGGCACGAAATTAAAATACCGGTCCTCATCGTGACCTTATAAAGGTCGTTTTACCAGGTGTTTCAGCCTGCTGAAGGTTTCCGGCTTCATGTTCAGATAAGATGCCAGGTATTTTTGCGGAACCCTTTGAAGCAAATCCGAATTGTTCCTTACAAAATTTAAAAACCTGTCGGATGAACTGAGGCGGATCCGGTCGTATTCAAAGTTTTCCCTGCTTAGAAATTGTTGTGTTGCAATCAGTCTGCCCATCCTTTCCATTTTCGGACTGTATTCATACAGCAGTTCTACATTTTCTTTAGTTATGGAGAGCAGGGTGCAGGGTTCAATACAATCCACAGCATAAGTGGAGGAGCTTCCGGAAAGAAAGGAATCATAACAGCAAATAAGCTCGTTTTCTTTTGCAATCTGAGTCACCATTTCTTCTTTCCTGCGGTGAAAGAATTTCCGCGCCAGACCCTGGATAATAAAATTCAGATAGCGCTCTACCTGTCCTTCCGCAATCAACAATTGTCTTTTCTTCGTTTGTCGCAATTCAAACTTTTCTGTGAGGTAGGCCAGTTCGCGGTCATCCAGAAAGACATAATTTGATACGTAAGATCTTACGGTATCAATCAATTCCATAGGTACTATTTTGACAGCGCAAGTTAGCGCGATATATCCTTCGCATAAAATATTTATGAAGAATGGTGCCTTTCGAAAGAACCTCTTCGTGGCAGATTCAATGGGTGGTCTCTCGGATGAGCCGCGGGAGGGCAGGCCTTTGCGAATTGATGCAATTCATGTAGGTTTGCAGACTTTTGAATTAAAATGCTTGATCCATGGCAAAGCAAATTAAAGTAGCGAATCCGGTGGTGGAACTGGATGGTGATGAGATGACCCGGATCATCTGGAAATTTATCAAAGACAAGCTGATCCTCCCTTACCTTGAACTGGATATTAAATATTTTGATCTCGGCATAGAATCGCGCGACCGTACGAATGATGAGATCACGGTGGATGCCGCCAAAGCCATACTGAAATATGGGGTAGGGATAAAGTGTGCAACCATCACGCCGGACGAAGCACGCGTAAAGGAATTTCAGCTGAAGCAGATGTGGAAAAGCCCCAATGGCACAATCCGGAATATCCTTGATGGTACGGTATTCCGCGAACCCATTGTGATTAAAAATATCCCGCGTCTCGTTCCTAACTGGACGGCGCCGATTATTGTAGGGAGGCATGCTTTTGGCGATCAGTATCGCGCTACGGACACCGTAATAAAAGGTAAAGGGAAACTCACGATGACTTTTACTCCTGCCGATGGCAGCGAACCAAAGGTATTTGAAGTGTATGAATTCAAGGGCGATGGCGTAGCCCTGAGTATGTACAATACCGATGAAAGCATCCAGGGTTTTGCAAGAAGCTGTTTCAATATGGCTCTAAGCAAAAAATGGCCACTTTATCTCTCTACAAAAAATACAATTCTTAAGAAATACGACGGACGTTTCAAGGATATTTTTGAAACAATTTATGAAATGGAGTTTAAGGAGAAATTCCGCGATGCCGGTATTACTTACGAGCACCGACTGATTGATGACATGGTAGCCAGCGCATTGAAGTGGCACGGAAATTTTGTATGGGCCTGCAAAAATTATGATGGCGACGTTCAAAGCGATACGGTCGCCCAGGGATTCGGATCACTCGGATTGATGACATCCGTGCTGATCACACCGGATGGGAATATCATGGAAGCAGAAGCGGCCCATGGAACCGTCACCCGCCATTACCGCGATCATCAGCAGGGAAAGCCAACATCTACCAATCCGATTGCCTCCATCTTTGCCTGGACGAGGGGCCTTGCCTTCAGAGGAAAGCTGGATCACCATCCGGAACTGATCCATTTTTGTGAAACGCTGGAACAGGTTTGTATTGAAACTGTGGAAAACGGTAAAATGACCAAGGATCTGGCCATATGCCAGTATGGAACAAATGTCTCCCATGGAAAGCATTACCTGTATACTGAGGAGTTTTTGGATGCAATAGATCAGGCCCTCCAGGTAAAAATTAAGAAGTAAAAATGAAAAAGCCGTTCCGGTTCAAATGGAACGGCCTTTAACGATTGCTTGCCAGATAAAAAAAGCCTATTTCTTTGTAGAATCAACCTTTGCTTTCATGCTGTCTTTAGCAGCGCTTGCAGTTGAATCAATTACAGCCTTGCTGGAGTCAGCAGTTGCATTTACAGATTCAGTGCCAGATTTAGCAGCAGAATCAGTTTTACTTTCAGAACTTGATGCACTGTTGCAGGCTGCGAATGAGCCAATAGCTAATACAACCAAAAGTTTTTTCATTGTCATGTTTTTTTGTGAATGATTTTAAGTTAATACCCTGAAGCTCAAAAGGTAACCTGAAGGTTGTCGAAATATTAAGAGGTTTTTCTTATTTTTAATGTAACTATCTGACAGTAAGCAACTTAAATTGATGTAAGCCAGTCCTTTCCAGCTGCAGTTGAAGTCATCCAGGAATTGGCAGGTTATTTTCAGAATTCTCTACCGGGCTATGGGTTACAAATCTTTAATTTCAGTATTAAATTAGGCAACTGCGTGATTAAGGACAGCAATGAGCAAGCGCTTTTGAAGGGATTGGCACATAACGAGCGGAAGGCGATCGAGGCGATTTATAAGAACCATTATAACATGGTCCAGACCCTGGTCATTAACAACAGCGGCAATTCGGATGATGCCAGGGATGTTTTTCAGGAGGCGCTGATCGTTTTATATGAAAATGCCAGATCAGGCAGTTTTGAGTTGCATGCTCAGCTAAAAACCTATATCTATGCAGTGTGCAGGCATTTGTGGTTGAAAAGATTGCAGCTGAACCAGAAATTCTCAGGAGATCTGGCCATTGCAGAAGAAACCATCAGCATAGAGGAAGATTTAGAAAGATATGAGCACCGGAGCTGTGATTTTGAATTAATGGAGAAGGCATTGCAAAGCCTTGGGGAGCCGTGTAAGGCATTGTTGGAGTCTTATTATTTGCAGAAAAAGAATATGGCTGAAATTGCCATAGAGTTTGGGTACACAAATGCGGACAACGCGAAGAATCAGAAATATAAATGCCTGATGCGTTTGAAAAAAATATTCTTCAGTCAATATAAAAAACCTTAAACAAAGCAGAATGGAAGAGATGGTCATGATGGAATCTATTGAAAGATATATCCGCGGGGAAATGCTTCCCGCAGAAAGATTATTTTTCGAAGAACTCCGGAAGAACAATCCGAATGTTGACCAGATGGTGGTCGAGCATACGGTTTTCCTGAATCGGATCGAGAACTATGGTGAAAGGAAAAACTTGAAATCTACGATTCAGGGTATCCATAATGAACTCACGGAGTCTGGTCAAATCAGGCCAGGCGGCGAGGGCAAACGGGTGAGTATTTGGCCGAGATACCGCAAGGTAATTGCTGTGGCGGCTTCCATCGCAGGTGTCACTGCATTGGGCATTACCGGAATGGTAACTTATTTCTCTTCAAAAACGGCAAATAAATCGCTGGAAGATCTCAGCCGGAAGGTTTTTATTCTAAAGCAAAATCAGAATTCACTCAGCGACAGGCTTAGAGAAGATTCTTCAAAAACGCCCGCTGAACCCGCTTTCAAATTAGGGGGTACAGGATTTCTGATCGATCCCAAAGGATATATCGTTACGAATGCGCATGTGGTCAACAATGCTTCCACAGTAATCGTTCAGAATAATAAAGGGCAGGAATTCAGAACAAAGATTATTTATATTAATCCGATTGCAGACCTGGCTTTCCTGAAGATCATGGATAGTGATTATAAAGTTCCTTCTGTGATTCCTTACGGAATAAACAAAAGCAATGTAGATCTTGGAGAAGATATTTTTACGCTGGGTTATCCGCGCGATGAAATTGTTTATGGAGAAGGATATCTGAGTGCTAAAACAGGTTACCGCGGAGACACGCTGGCCTGCCAGATTTCCATAGCCGCCAATCCGGGAAACAGCGGTGGCCCCGTTCTGGACAAAAACGGGGACGTAATCGGCATCCTCAGCAATCGCCAGGCCCAGGCCCAAGGTGTTGTTTTTGCCATTCGGTCGAAATATATTCTTTCCGCACTCGAGGAGATCAAAGCAGATACGACTTACGCGGGTGTCCATTTTCCACAGAGCTCCACTGTAAAAAATCTTGACCGGATTCAACAGATCAAGAAGATTCAGGAGTTTATTTATATGGTGAAGAGTTATTGAAAAGTAAAAAGTAAAAAGTAAAAAAGGGAGCCAGACAGACGGCCTTCCTTTTTTAATTTTTACTTTTTACTTTTTACTTTCAAACAGTCGCTTCGGGTACTCTCCTGCTGCAACCAAAGCATTCAAACTCTTCTTCACATCAGGCGCATCTTCTTTGTATGTTACGCCGAACCAGCTGGATGCAGTGGGAATAATCTTTATCTGCCCCTTTCCTTCCTGAATAAAACGATCTCCTATAATGGGAATAAAAAATTCTGCTTTAGGATCCTGACCCTGAGCGGAAAGGAATTCTTTAAAAATTTTTTGAATAAACGCGAAAACTGAGGGATCAAAGCACCAGAAATTCATGGAAACTTTTGAATCGTCCGGAACCTGGTAAGTTTTGCCGTCCTCTTCATAAGTAATTTTTCCTTCTTTATTACGGTAGATTTTGGTTCTCTCCTTGATTGAAATAAGGTTATTTTTCTCATCCACTTCACAAACACCGCGACTCACGGAACCATTCTCAGATAGCGTATTCGCCAAGTGATACCCGATGATGCTGTAGCAAGTGCTGCTGCTTCCGGTATTGAGAAAACCAATGGCTTTTTCGAAAGCATCCCTGCCATAAAAATCATCTGCATTGATCACGGAGAACGGATCACTAATGGCGTTCTTCGCACAGAGTACAGCGTGGCCGGTACCCCAGGGCTTGGTTCGGGCTGCAGGTGGCTCGTAACCATCCGTAAATTCACTCAATTCCTGAAATACGTATTCCGTTTCCACATTGTGCTTGAGCCTGGGCTCGAAAATATTCTTGAAATCGGATGCAAACTCCTTCCGGATTACAAACACGATTTTCTTAAAGCCACTCAGGATTGCATCGTATATGGAATAGTCCATAATGGTTTCGCCCGAAGGCCCGAATGATTGAACCTGTTTCATGCTTCCATACCGGGAAGCCATGCCTGCCGCAAGTACCAATAAAGTTGGTTTCATCCGATCATTTTTATTTTTCTACCGACCCGGCCGATCTTTCATTCCTGAACTTCATTCTCTTCCGATGAATGCAACCCTTTATGAAAGATCCAATTACCGTAATTTTAGTGCGCTGCGAAAATAAATAATAAAGAGTAACCGGAACAAGATTTATCAGCATGGCAGATCCAATGGTAAACCTGGAACATATCAGGACCGATCCTTTAAATCTTCGCATATTCCGGGAAAAAAAGCTGGAAGTGTCCGTGTTGCGGCTGGATAGGATTCATTCTGAAATCTCGGGCAATAAATGGTTCAAATTAAAAAATTACCTGGAGGCCGCAAGATTGCAGAATAGAAAAAGACTGATCAGTTTTGGAGGCCCTTATTCCAATCATATCCTTGCGCTTTCATGTGCAGCCCATACACAGGGATTTTCATCAACAGGATTCATCAGGGGGGAAAAGCCTGATATTTTGTCGCCAGCGCTTTCTGCGGCATGTAAATATGGAATGAGTCTTGAATTCTTGTCCCGCGAAAGATACAGGAATAAAGAAGAGCTTTCGTTCTTATTGGCCCTTCAGGCGCAATATCCGGAAGCACTGATAATTCCCGAGGGCGGATGCGGTGAAGCCGGACTCCGGGGTGCAGAGGAAATTCTTTCCATAACGGATACAAGTATTTATTCCCATATCTGCTGCGCAACCGGAACCGGTGCAACGCTTGCCGGGATAGTCAATGCAAGCACCCCTGGCCAGAAGATTACAGGCATTTCCATTCTCAAAGGAACAAAGGGGCTTGAACCTTTACGCCGCTCATGGATCAAGGACGATGATAAATTAGCCAGGCTCGACCTTATTCATGGTTATCATTTCGGTGGCTATGCAAAGAAATCCGCCGCACTCCTGAAATTTATGAATGAAGTATATGAGGTATCTGCCATACCCAGCGATTTTGTTTACACCGGAAAACTGATTTATGGCGTTGCGGATCTGGCCAGGGAGGATTATTTTCAAAGGGAAAGCAGGGTATTGATTATTCATTCTGGCGGACTGGGAGGAAACCGGTCCCTGCCTTCCGGAACGCTTCACTTTTAATCGCCTGAAAAGGCCGCTTCCCTTATCTTTGCCAGGATCTCAAGATTAAAGATACCGGTCGTGCCATGCGATTTCTTTTTGCACCGTTTTTACTGTCCCTATTTTACCTGCCTAGTGCAAAGGCTCAGGAGACCCTCCCCGGTTTCTCCGCTTCCCTGAAATCGAATGGGAAAGTGGTCATCAGTTGGAAAAACGCATATCCCTCGATTAACCAGATAAGTATTCAGCGTTCAACTGACAGCCTCCATAATTTTGTAACGCTCGTCACTGTCCCGGACCCGCACACTCCGGAAAATGGGTTCGTAGACAGCAAAGCTCAGGGGTCCCGTACGTTTTACCGGATTTTTATTCTGTTCGGGAACAGCAAATACATGTTTACCAAGTCCAGGAGAGCTATGCCAGAGCAGGTCGCTCAACAAAAACGCCAGCAGCAGCAACAGTTGGCATTAACAAAAAAGGAAGTGCCTGAAGAAAATGACCTCATCATACCTAAAATTGATAATTCCAGGATCTTTTATCTCCAGGAAAAAAGAGGCCTCAATAAACCCTTGATTGTGAGTCCTTCAAAAATAAAGGCGCCGACTATAGAAGTTGAGAAAGTCCTTTTTGTAAAAAAAAGAGATTCCGTGATCATGCAACTCGCGGGTAATAAAGTGCGCAAATTCAGCGACTCACTCTTAAAACAAACCAAGGACACTCTACTGTTTGTAAACGCTGATACGCTGATGATCAAACCGTATATAGTAACTTTCCAGGAAGTGAAGGAAGTCTACCGGATTTCTCCTTATGTGTTCACGGCCAAAGATGGAAACGTGAATATTGCGTTGACAGAATGGAGCAAGGCGAATTATTCAGTTCAGTTTTTTGAAGAAGACCATACTCCACTGCTGGAAATAAAGAATATTAGGGATCCGCTGCTGATCATTGATAAAACCAATTTCATGCACTCCGGCTGGTTCCGTTTTGAATTGTTTGAAGACGGCAAGCTTAAAGAGAAGAATAAACTATTTATACCTAAAGAATTCTAGCGCTCGCTTCGGTCTCCCGGTGGGGCCAGACTTCACGATGATCATCCATCATAAAGCATGGAATCTAAATTCAGGCGGGAATCTCTTCCATCGGCACGATTGCGGCTTGAAAAACTTCCTCAAAATGCGATTTGAGATGGGTCTTCACCTCGGCCAGATCTATGTTTCTTCCCAGTTCCAAGGCCAGTGAACTTACGCGCTTGTTGCGGATGCCGCAGGGAATTATCCCCTCAAAATAACTCAGGTCAGTATTGATATTAAATGCAAAACCATGCATGGTGATCCAGCGGCTGCAGCGAACGCCGAGGGCTGCGATCTTTCTTTCGCTGCCCGGAATCCCGGGTTCGATCCAGACGCCCGTTTCGCCCTTTGAACGCTCTCCCCGGATGCCATAATCACCCAGGGTTCGGATAATCACCTCTTCCAGGTTGCGGAGGTATTTTCCAATATCCGTACCGAATTTCTCGAGGTCAAGGATGGGATATCCCACAATCTGTTCGGGGCCATGAAAGGTTATATCGCCACCCCGGTTGGTCCTGAAAAACCGGATTCCGCGTGCCCTCATTTCTTCTTCATTAAGCAGCACATTTTCCTCGTGCCCGCTCTTCCCGATGGTATATACCGGTGGATGCTCCACAAAGAGCAGGTAATTCAAAGTGCCGGCTTCTTCGCTTCCCGCTTCGCCCGACCTGACCCGGGTTTTGATACCCACATTTTTCTGCAGCAGGGATTCCTGGTAATCCCATGCTTCAGGATAATTCATTTTACCCAGATCCTTAAATAAAACAAGCTCCATGGTACAAATTTATGGGAAACATATTAGTTGGGTTGATAGTTGATGGCTTTGCCCGCCGAAGCGAAGCGTAGGAGGGTTGATGGACTTTATGTGCACCGACGGCAGTATTTTTGCCGGATGAGCAAGAAATCTGGCGGAGTTAAAGGAGAAGAAAAAGATTCCGGTAAAATTGACAAAAAGATAAAAGAAAGATCGGGGATCCGGGAAAGCCCATCGGGTCCTTCCGAAGAAAATATTGAGCTCCGCAAAGAGGATTTACCGGCTTCAAAAGGAGCGATCATTCCTGACATCGCAGAAGAAATTCCTGAGTCCTCCGAAGCGCTTTACGAAAGATTGAACCTCATAGTGGATAAGGGCCAGGAGTCGGTACGACTTGACAAATTCCTCACTGCGAGAATAGAAAATATTTCGCGCAATAAGGTGCAGCAGGCTATTGACGGAGGAAGGGTGCTGGTGAACAATCAGGTTGTATCTGCAAACTACAAGATCCGTCCGGGTGACACCATCCTCACCTATTCTGAAAAACAGGTTGCGGGAGAAGAAATTATCCCGGAAAAAATGCCGCTGAATATTTTTTATGAAGATGATGCAGTATTGGTAATCAACAAACCGGCCGGACTGGTCGTTCATCCCGCTTCCGGGAATTACAGCGGGACCCTGATCAACGGGGTAGCCTGGTATCTCCGGGAGAAGAATAAGTCAATTTCTGAAGAGACCTTGCCGCGGTTCGGACTTGTTCACCGGATAGATAAGAACACCAGCGGACTTCTCGTGCTGGCAAAAACTAGCGCTGCCTTAGCATCCCTCGCAAAGCAATTCTTTGATCACACGGTGAAGCGACAATACGTCGCCCTCGTTTGGGGAGATATGGAAGATGATAAAGGAACTATAATTGCGCACGTTGGCCGCCACCAGCGGTTCCGGAAACAATTCGAATCTTATCCGGAAGGTGAACACGGAAAAGAGGCTGTCACCCATTACCAGGTCCTTGAAAGATTTGGTTACGTGACCCTGGTTCAATGTGTTCTGGAAACAGGCCGCACGCACCAGATTCGCGTGCACATGAAATCCATTGGCCACCCTCTGTTTAATGACGATACTTACGGAGGAGACAAAATTGTAAAAGGAACGATATTCACCAAGTATAAGCAGTTTGTAGAAAATTGTTTTGCTATCTGCAACCGCCAGGCACTTCACGCCAAAACGCTCGGATTCATTCATCCTTCATCCAAAGAAGAAAAATTGTTTGTCAGTGAACTGCCCACGGATATGGAACAGGTGATTGACAAATGGAGAAAATATACAGGACCGATAAAGGCATAACGCTATACGAGGCATAGGACACACCCGTATCAAAAGCGTACAGTTTAGCAAATTCCCTGGCGCGCAGATCATTGATTAAGAAATGAATAGCTTTTTGGTATTTAATTAGCTGCTATTCTGTTCAATTCCTCCGCATTTGTCAACCCGCTAATCCAGTGAACATGCTGAAAAACTACTTCAAGATGGCTTTAAGGAATTTAGTCCATCATAAGGCTTATTCCTTAATTAATATTTCCGGCCTTGCAATTGGAATGACAGCCAGTATTCTTATCCTTCTTTGGGTGCAGAACGAATTAAGCTATGACCGGTTTAACAATGACGCGGATCGGATCTACCGCATTACTTGTAATGCCAGTGATTTTAGAGCCGCAGTGAATCCCGCCGGTATGCCTGCCGGTTTACAAACAGAAATGCCTGAAATAAAAAATTCGGTACGCTTAAGCCATTTATCAACTGAAATCTTCGCATCAGGTAATAGAAAGTTTGAAGAGAAGCAGGTTTTTTATGCTGATTCTACTTTTCTGCAAATGTTTTCCTACCCGTTGGTAAGAGGAAACCGCCTTACGGCCTTAATGCGCCCGGATGCTGTGCTGCTGACTGAGGAAATGGCTAAAAAATATTTCGGCGGTACAGATGCCCTGGGCAAAACCTTGCGCCTGAACAACGGGGACCTGGTTACAGTAACCGGAGTACTGGCCAATATCCCGTTCAATTCCCATCTGCAATTCGATTTTATTTTACCGATGTCTGCCATTGGCCAGGATAATGCCGACATAAAAAATAATGTATGGGATAACTTTAACTTCTATACCTATGTAGAGTTGGATAAATATTTTGTTCCAGCGGCTGCATCCATTTCAAAGCTTTGCTCCCAGATGGATGAGATATACAAGAAGCATGTCACCGATATAAAGGTCAAATTTCAGTTACAACCGCTAACAAGCATCCACTTGCACTCCAACGGACTACAGGTGGATTTGCCCGGCCATGGAAACGCACAGTACGTAAATATTTTTTTTATCGTTGCCATTTTCATTCTTGTGGTAGCCTGTATAAATTTTATGAACCTCGCTACCGCCCGTTCCGCCCGGCGGGCCAAAGAGATAGGGGTGCGAAAAGTATCGGGAGCATTGAGGGGCCAGCTAATCAAACAATTCCTGGGAGAATCCCTGTTCATTTCTTTTTTTGCACTTTTGCTGGCAATTGCTTTGGTTGTGTTGGTTCTTCCTGGATTCAATGAGCTTTCAGGAAAAAATCTGTCCATTCATTTCACGGATGCCAATCTTTTGATCACTCTGTTCGCCATCGCATTATTCACAGGTTTGATTTCCGGAAGCTATCCTGCTCTTTTTCTTTCCGGCTTTCAGCCAGTCAAAGTGTTGAAAGGAAACATAAAATCAATGGGAGGAAATCTCATATTCAGGAATGCCCTGGTAACAACGCAATTTATTGTTTCCATTCTGCTGCTGATCGGCACGGTGGTCATTTATAATCAGCTTCAATTCATCAGGAATAAGGACCTGGGATTTGATAAAGAAAACCTGCTGTGTATGCCGATGAAAGGAGAGCTATGGAGTCGCCAGCAGGCATTGAGGACCGAACTACTGCAGAATCCGTTTACCAATCATTTCACTATAGTTTCCGAATTGCCAACGAATCTCTTCAGTGGCACAATCAGTGTATTCTGGGAAGGAAAGGATCCGAAATCTCAAGTTGTAATTCCTTCCATGGATGTAAGTGAGGATTTCGTTTCTGTTTTTCAGATGAAGGTATTGAAGGGCCGTGATTTCTCTACCACATTTAAAGCGGATTCCAACAATTATATCGTCAATGAAAAAATGGTGCAGGTCATGGGCAGGACCCTGGATGATGTAGTCGGGAAACCACTTAGCTTCGGAAATGTAAAAGGAACGATCATTGGGGTGGTTAAAGATTTTAATTTCAAACCCATTCAGCAAGCCATTGAACCCCTTGTATTGCGCCTTAATAAATACGGCGGGATCGTTGTAGTCAGAACAAAACGCGGAACAACCGAAGCGACGATCAACTCATTGGGAAAAATAAGCCGGGAGCTCAACCCCGCTTATCCATTCTCCTACAATTTTCTTGACCAGGATCTGAACAGTCTTTACCAGGGAGACCAGAAGATGGGCAAGATCTTCAACTTATTTGCGCTGCTTGCCGTATTTATTTCCAGTTTGGGTCTATATGGTTTATCTGCATTCATGGCTGAACAGCGCACAAAGGAAATCGGCGTGCGAAAAGTATTGGGTGCTTCAATATTCAATATTGTTTACCTGCTGTCAACCGGTTTTACCAGACTGATCATTATAGCCATTGCAATCTCTATCCCGCTTTCCTGGTTTGCGGTCAGTCGCTGGCTGGAAACATTTGCTTACCATATTCATATCAGCTGGATCATTTTCCTGATTGCGCCATTGGCAGCTCTGATGATTGCATGGCTGACGGTCAGCTATGAATCCATCAAAGCAGCCATCGTTAATCCGGTAAACAGCCTTCGGTCAGAATGAGCTTCGAGTTGAGGCATGCCGCATTCCAGGTTCAGTGTTCAGCGCAATTACCCGAAGCTCATCTTGTAGTCCACACTTACTTTTCCTTTTGAAATATCATCCAGTTTGCTCCGGAGCAATTTTCGTTTGAGGGGCTTAAGGTAATCGATGAAGAGCTTGCCTTCGATATGATCATATTCATGAAGGATTACGCGGGCGGAAATCCCGTTGAAGGTTCTTGTATGCATTTGGAATTCTTCGTCAGCGAATTCAATGGTCACTTGTTCGTTACGGAGGATTTCTTCACGAATCTTGGGGATGCTCAGGCAACCCTCGGCATAGGACCAGGGCTCACCGTTTGATTTGAGCATTTTTGCATTGATAAAAACCTGTTTGATCCCCGGACCGTCAGGATACTTATCTTTTTCCTCTTCTCCAAGATTATTGAAGATCTGGGTGCTATCCACCATAAAGAGCCGGATTGGCTTATTAACCTGGGGCGCTGCCAGACCAACTCCGCTGCTTTCATACATTGTTTCCCACATATCCTCGATCAGTTTTTGCAGGCCGGGATAATCGGGCGCTATTTCCTGCCCCTTAGTTCTTAATACCTGGGAACCGTATGCGACTATCGGTAAAATCATTGGCAAATTTAATAAAACCCGATGAAAACGTTGATGGTTGATATCCGTCAACTGTCAATCGTCAACTGATCCGCGAGATCCACCATCATGATGCTCCAAAAACTCCTGCAAGATCATCGTAGCAGCTACCTGGTCCACGATTGATTTTTCCCTACGGCGACTTTTTTTAAGACCCATTTCAAGCATTGCGCGCGATGCCATAACGGAAGTATGGCGTTCGTCAACCGGCAGAACAGGTATTTCAGGGAATTTCCTGCGGAGTAGTCCGATGATCCGGTGCACATGAGGCGTTGCATCCGTGGGACTATCATCCAGATTTTTCGGATCGCCTATCAGGATGAGTTCAACCGTTTCTTTCTTAAAGTAGGTTTCCAGGAAAGTGAAAATCCGCGCAGATTCAATGGTCGTTAGCGCCGTTGAAATGATCTTCATCGGATCCGTTACGGCAATGCCCGTTCTTTTGAGTCCGTAATCAATTGCCAGGATACGCGGCATGAGCACTCAATGTTTATGGGTAGTGATAATATCCGTGATCACAAACAAGGCAAACATCACACTGGCAATCCCATTGGCAGTCATGAAGGCCAGGTTTACCCGGCTCAGGTCCTTGGGTTTCACCAGTGTGTGCTGGTAAATCAGCATCCCGATAAAGAGCAGCATGCCAAACCAGTACCAGTAGCCGAATCCACCGAGGATGCCGGCAGCGAATACAAACAGGGCGCTAACCGCATGCAGGACGCTGGAAATAGTAAGTGCATTCCTGATCCCGAAAGAAGCGGGAATAGAATGAAGCTGCCACGATTTATCAAATTCTTCATCCTGTAAAGCATAAATGATATCGAACCCGCTGACCCAGCAAATCACCGCTCCGGAAAATAAAAGCGGCAGAACTGCAAAATATCCCGTAACAGCCAAAAATGCGCCGATCGGAGCGAGCGACAAACCTACTCCCAGCACCAGATGGCATAATGCGGTGAAGCGTTTGGTATAACTATAAAATAAAATGACAAACAAGGCGACCGGTGAAAGAAAAAAGCAGAGCGGATTGATGAACCAGCAACTGATCATAAACAATAAGCAGCAAACAATAACAAACCTTAATGCGCTATTGGGAGCAATAATGCCTTTTGGAATTTCCCGGATCGCAGTTCTTGGATTTTGCGCATCAAACCGGCGGTCCAGAAAACGGTTGAATGCCATGGCGGCGCTTCGCGCACTGATCATGCAGATCAGTACAAGGATAAATTTTATTGCCAGAACCCTGAATGTAAAAGGATGTGCTTCTGAAAATAATTCCTGATGATAAACGCCCAGGAAAAATCCGATCATTGCAAAAGGAAGTGCAAATAATGTATGCGAAAACTTGACGAGACTGAGGTAGTTTCTAACCTTGTTCATTATGAATGAAGTTAATATGAAAATATGTAAATGTGGAAATTGGCACACAATGTATTTCCTTTTCACATGTACACATTAACCATGTTCTCAAAAACCCCGCCTCACCAGTTCCCAAAGCACAATGCCTGCGGCAACCGAAACATTCAGGGAATGTTTCATTCCGTATTGTGGGATCTCGATGCAGTTATCACAATGGGCCAATACCTCCTCACTTACTCCTTCCACTTCATTACCAAATATCAGGACCATTCTCTCGCCTGCCTGCCGGCTAAACGATTGAAGCGGTATGCTTCCTTCTGCCTGCTCTACTGCCACGGTGCGATAACCCGAATCGCGCAGCTGCCGGACCGCGTTCACCGCGGAATCCCTGTGTTCCCATTCAACCGTCTCCGTGGCTCCAAGGGCTGTTTTATGAATATCGCGGTGGGGAGGTTTTGGCGTGTACCCACAGAGAAAAATTCTCTGGGCAAGAAAGGCATCAGCCGTTCGAAAAACGCTTCCTACATTATGCATGCTGCGGATATTTTCCAGCAACAGTATCACCGGTAACTTTTCTGCACTGCGGAACTCATCCGCGCTTTTACGGGGCAGTTCATCCATCCGAAGTTTCCGCATGATGCAAAGATAAAGGTACAAGCTGTAATCAATCCGGGCTAAAACCCGGGTGAGATGGTTTTTTAAGTTGTTCACACCAGGGAAAACCCTGTTTTTTTTGAAGATCGCTTCCTTACTTTTGCCGAATTCCGCAATCATGTCCGCCATTTTAAGGCATGCGGAGTCCGCCCATGTCCAAAAGTTCCGAAGACACTCCTTTGATGCAGCAGCATAGGGCTATTAAACAAAAATATCCTGATGCCATTCTCTTATTCCGGGTCGGTGATTTTTATGAAACTTTTGGGCAAGATGCGATCCTGGCTTCCGGGATACTCGGCATCACGCTGACCAAAAGAAATAACGGCGCCGCTTTTTCGAGTGAGCTTGCCGGATTTCCTCACCATGCACTGGATACTTATCTGCACAAGCTCGTAAAAGCCGGCCACCGCGTCGCCATTTGTGATCAGCTGGAAGATCCCCGGCAGGCCAAGGGCATTGTAAAAAGAGGCGTGACCGAATTGGTAACACCGGGAACTGCAACGCAGGATAAGCTACTGGAGCACAGGAGCAATAATTTTTTGGCCGCGGTTCATTTTTCAGATCATCTCCTGGGCATTGCATTCCTGGATATTTCTACCGGAGAATTCTTTGCTGCAGAAGGACCCGCGGAATACATCGATCAGTTGCTGCAAACCCTGAATCCCGCAGAAGTGATCTTCCAGCGCAACCAGCAGAAAACATTTAAAACTGCATTCGGCGACAGGTTCTATACTTATTCTCTCGAAAGCTGGATCTTCGATCACCAATATGCAAAGGAGATACTGCTGAAACATTTCCAGACCCATTCGCTTAAAGGATTTGGCATGGAGCACTTCGTTGAAGGCGTTATTGCCGCCGGAGCCATCATCCATTATCTCAAAGACACCGAGCATCCGCACCTTCAGCATATCAACAGCATTCAATGCATCGACAGGAAAGATTATCTGTGGATGGACAAATTCAGCATCAGGAACCTTGAGTTGCTTCCTTCGGGAGAACATGGGTATTCACTGCTGCAGGTGCTGGACAACACCGTTTCCGCCATGGGAGCCCGTCTCATGAAACGATGGATGCTGATGCCTCTTAAGGATCTGGTTCCGATCCGGGAGAGGCAGGATCTTGTTGAATTTTTCATCCGGGAACCTGAGCTTCGCATCCGGCTTTCACAACATATCCGGCAGTGCGGCGATATGGAAAGGATGCTGGGCAAAATTCCTTCAGGAAAAATTAATCCGCGGGAAGTGTTACAACTTGCCCGCGGACTAAAAGAGGTAGCAGGGATTCAACAGCGCTGTGCCGACACATCAGATCCCTACCTAATGAGGCTAAACAGTTTATTTAACCCATGTCCTTTAATAGCGGATCAGATGCTGGAACAGCTGGTGGAAAATCCGCCTGCCCTCGCTGCAAAAGGAAATGTGATCCGTAAGGGCGTTCATGCTGAACTGGACGAACTCAGAAGTATTGCATCCGGCGGAAAACAATACCTTGCTGAGCTCCAGCAAAGAGAATCCGAACTTACAGGCATCAGCTCCTTAAAGATCAGTTTTAACCAGGTGTTCGGCTACTATCTTGAGGTTACAAATATTCATAAGCATAAAGTTCCCGACACATGGATCCGGAAACAAACCCTTACCAATGCCGAGCGGTATATTACGCCGCTATTAAAAGAATATGAAGAAAAGATAACGGGCGCCGAAGAAAAAATTCAAATCCTCGAGACCCAGGTTTATGAGCGGCTGATCCTTTCTTTACAGCAGTATATTGCCCCTATGCAAATAAACTGCAATGTCCTCGCCACCCTGGATTGCCTGCTTTGCTTTGCCCAGAATGCGCTTCAGTTGAATTATAAAAAGCCGGAGTTGCACACGGGAACTGAATTGCAACTTAAAGACAGCCGTCACCCTGTAATTGAAAAAACGCTGCCTCACGGAGAGGAATATATTCCGAATGATCTCCTCTTAGATCCGGAAACGCAGCAGATCATTATCCTTACGGGCCCAAATATGAGCGGTAAGAGCGCGTTGCTCCGGCAAACTGCACTTATTACCCTGATGGCGCATATGGGTAGTTTTGTTCCGGCCTCCCAGGCAAGGATACCACTTACAGATAAAATTTTTACGCGGGTGGGCGCTTCGGATAATCTGAGTGCAGGAGAATCCACCTTCCTGGTCGAGATGAATGAAACGGCCAGCATTTTGAATAATATAACGGAGCGCAGTCTGATCATCCTCGATGAGATTGGACGCGGCACTTCCACCTACGATGGAATTTCTATTGCCTGGAGTATTGCTGAATTCCTCCAGCATTCGCCCAGTAAGCCAAAAACACTATTTGCCACACATTACCACGAACTCAATGAACTGGAAAATAAATTTCCAGGCATTAAAAATTATCATATCACCAGCCGGGAACTCGGCAATAAGATTATCTTTCTGCGCAAGCTGGCACCCGGCGGAAGCACGCATAGTTTCGGCATACATGTAGCAAAAATGGCTGGCATGCCCGCGGATCTCATTGAACGGGCAAACCAGATACTGAAACAACTGGAAGAAAGTCGCAGCGGAGGCGCAGCTGCGCTAAATGAAGGCTTGAAAAAAATGTCAGCGCCGCAGGTTCAGCTCTCCATCTTTGACGCGCATACCCAGATCTTTGAAGAGATCAGGAAATTATTATCTGAACTTGATATCAACCGGCTGACACCTGTTGAGGCCCTGCTCAAATTAAATGAGATCAAAGGCATGATAAGGTGAAATTACAGATAACTCAGCCACCAGTCATGATGCGTTGCTTTATATCGGCTATACCATTTACAAAGTGGATAAGCAACTAGGATCAATAAAATCCAGATACCATACACCGTCAATAAACCAAATCCGAAATGATCCGGCCTGAATAGAAAAGGCGAATGGGCCGACCTGATGTCTTTTGCCGGAAATTTCTCCATTAAAAATATAATCATTACGGAGAGATGAATCAAATACAGGTGCAATACATAATAAAAAAACGGGACACGGCCGAATACTACTAGGAATTGCAATGATTTTCCGGATACATTATCAAGTAAGCCAAGCACGATCAGGGAAACCCCGATGGTAACCCCGATATAATCCAGGGATGGCGGATATTTCGTAACATTAATAAAAGACAACATCGTGTAAAGCGGTGATCGCTGAACGGCCCATGTCGAAGGATCTCCGTATGCATTGATGAATCGCAGGATCAGAAAAAGCAATATGAAAAAAGCACCGGCGCCGAACAGGATCTTTTTCCGCTGAATTGCGGAAAACCCTTTGCCAAATACCTTTCCGGCTCCATAACCCACCATCATAATTCCTGTCCATGGCAAAAAGGCATAAACAATTGTGATTCCGTGATTGGAGAACAGGTCATAGTGGGCAAAAAATGCATGATGTACCAGATTCCAGAAAAATCCAAGGCTTCCATTGTGGGCAGCTTCGGGATAGTCGAGCAGGTTATGACAAAAAACAATTATTAGCCCTGTGAAAAAAATAACCCGGTAAGAAAACCTGACGAAGACCCCCAAAATAATCATGCTGATGCCGATAGCCCATATTACTTGCAGGATGATTAGATTATAGAATGGATTAAAAGTCCATGCAAGCGTAATAATCACCACTTCCACCAGCACCAGCCATGCCCCCCGGCTGATCAGGAAACGACTCAGTTCTTTTTTTGTTTTTTTCTGGCCTATCAGGTAGGCAGAAACACCTGCCAGGAAGACAAAAGTAGGCGCACAAAAATGGGTGATCCAGCGCGTAAAAAATAAAATGGGTGTGGTGGTAGCTAGGTTGGTCGGCGAATCTGTGGAAGCATCAATATGAAAAAAATCCCGCACATGGTCCAGAGCCATAATGATCATTACGGCCCCTCTCAATATATCAATTGAATAAATCCTGGCGGTTCTGGTTGTTTCGGTTGCCATAAAATGAAGGTAACCAGGCTCTACAAGGTAACACTTAGCCGAATCATTTTCGTAATTCCATTCCCGGCATGGGAAAAATTCTCTGCAAATTATTATCGTAATATATTGATATTCAAAGATATATAATCTGGCACTCCACTGGTTATATAATGGAGTAATCAGAATTTATGAAAACAATTATTTTTTCTTCAGCACTTATCCTGATCAGCGCCCTGAGTTATGCAGGTCGTACAGCAGCTGGTAATCAAACTACCTGCGGAACGAATAATGTTTATTATAAGAACGGAGTTGCCACTCATGTGAATTTTACTGCTTCCGGAGGAACTATTCTGCCTGTAACGCTTTCCGGTTTTCTGGGTGAATTAAAACCAAACGATCAGGTGGACCTTTCCTGGAACACTATGATGGAAAGAAATATTGATCATTATGAAATGGAAAGAAGCGGAGACGGCCTGAATTTTACTGACATCGGTGCTATTCCTTCTAAAATGACCATTTCAACCAACGTATTTCAGTTGTCCTATAATTTTACTGACCAGAATCCGCTTGCTGGCGCTTCTTACTACCGGATCAAGGTCGTTGGTAAAGATAACAATACCAGTCAGTCAGCAATTGTGATGATCACCAACAGTCAGATTGAAGGAACAAAGATCTTCCCGACCCTGGTTCAAAACAATATGGTTTTTGTTGAAACAGACAAAACCCTGAATGGAGCAAAGCTGGAATTCTTTGACCTTTCCGGCAGGAAATTAAGTGAAACCAATTGGGAAAGCCTGAGCGGACGTCAGAATTGCACGATCTCCAGATCAGGCCATTTGCCGGCAGGTACTTACCTCGCCAGACTTACTGCCAACGGTCAATCGATCAAAAACCAATTGATGATTGTACAGAATAATTAAGCCGGAAAAGAAATGTTAAGATTTCGGCAGATGTATAACTGTGAGAAACTTTTAAAATGAATTGAAACTCCAAATAAGAATAGCTGTAAATTTGTATTTGAAGAGCCCGTTTTTGGTCCAAGATCCATCTGGTTCCCTTTAGAAGATTTCTTACTCAAAACACATAAAAAGATCCAGCATAAATGACTGGATTTTTTTATTTGCGGACGGTCATATTATTTCTTTCAATTTGCTCACTACATAGTCCACTTCGTTTTCGGAATTATTTCCGTTGAAGGAAAAACGAACAGTAACCCGGTCGGATCCGGGATACAAGGCCTGGATCACATGTGATCCCTGTTCCGCACCGCTCGTGCAGGCGCTTCCACCCGAGGCACAAATATGATTGATATCCAGATTAAATAATAGCATTTCACTCTTTTCGGTTTTAGGGAAACCAACACTCAGTATTGTGTAGAGGCAATTTCCAAAGGGGTCTCCATTCAACAGCACACCGGGTATAGCAGTGCTCAACTGCGAAGCCATATAATCCTTTAGCTTATTGATATGTGTCCGATCCTTTTCCAGGTGCGCGAGTGCAAGCTCGAGCGCTTTGGAAAAACCAACGATGCCATAAACATTTTCAGTACCTGCACGCATATTCCGTTCCTGTGACCCGCCATGGATATAAGGATGGATCTTTATTTTTTCGTTGATGTAAAGCATCCCCACGCCCTTGGGGCCATGAAATTTATGGGCGGCTCCTGCAATAAAATGCACCGGGATTTTTTTAAGATCAAATGCATAATGTCCGATCGTCTGAACGGTATCCGAATGAAAAACGGCATCAAATTTTTTACAAATATTACCCGCGGCTTCCAGATCCAGCATATTGCCGATCTCATTGTTTGCATGCATCAGGCTAACCAGGCACCTGGATTCCATGCGCGAAAGCAATTGCTCCAGATCGCTCAGGTCAACATGCCCGTTAGGAAGTAACTTCACATAGTGAAGCGTGGCATCGCCTTTTTCCCGATAGTAATCCACCGTATGTAATGTTGCGTGATGTTCTATCGGAGATGTGATGATATGCCGGCATCCCAGATCATAAATGGCAGCTGTAATCGCCGTATTGGTTCCTTCCGTTCCACCGCTCGTAAAAAATATTTCAGCTGGATTAGCGTTGAGCAGGCGCGCAACTGTTTTCCGTGACTGTTCCACAGCGAGTCTTCCTTCACGGCCGTAAGAATAAATCGAAGACGGATTCCCGAATTTCTCGGTAAGAAAAGGCATCATGGCATCCAGGACCGCAGGATCCAGTGAAGTGGTTGCTGCATTATCGAAATAAATTCTTTCCATAGCGGGGAGGCAATTTGAAAATTTGGGAATTTGAAAATTTGATAAATCGCCATCTGGTCATAGCTTCAGAAACAATCCGGGCAATCTTAAATAAATTCCTGGATATCCTTCATCAGCCGCCTTGCGATATTATTGGCAGTAGTTTCAAAATTGCTCTCCGCATAGATGCGTAGAATAGGCTCTGTATTGGATGTGCGGAGGTGCACCCAATCGTCGTCAAATTCTATTTTAAGTCCATCCTCCGTATTCGCAGGATGGTTTTTATATTTTAGCTTGATCTTATCGAACAGATCGTTCACGTCAATACCTTTGCCCAGTTCAATTTTATTTTTAGAAATAAAATAGTCAGGATATTTTGAACGGAATGAACGCATCCCGTTTTTATGATGCGCGAGGGCACTTAAAAAAAGTCCGATACCGATCAACGCATCTCTTCCGTAGTGAAGATCGGGAACAATGATACCTCCGTTGCCTTCACCTCCTATAACCGCATGAACGGCTTTCATTTTGTTAACCACATTCACTTCTCCAACCGGCGATGGAAAATATTCTCCACCATGACGAATGGTAATTTCTTTCAGCGCTTTCGTGCTGCTCATATTGCTTACACTGTTTCCGGGTCTGCGAGCCAAAACATAATCCGCTACGGCCACAAGCGTGAATTCCTCACCGAACATGCTGCCGTCTTCGCAAACGAAACAAAGCCTGTCCACGTCAGGATCTACGGCTATTCCAAGATCCGCACCTGATTTTTTCACTTCCGCACTGAGCACGGAGAGGTTTTCCGGCAGCGGCTCCGGATTGTGCGCAAATTTGCCGCTATCTTCTTCATTCAAAACCGAAATCTGTTCCACACCAAGGGCTCTCAGCAAAGGCGGAATAAATATTGCGCCAGTGGAATTGATCACGTCCACAACCACCTTAAAGTTCTTCTGGTGAATTGCCAGGCGATCCACTAAAGGATATTGTAACACGGCGGTGATATGTTTTTCCAGGTAACTGTTGTCCGCTTTGCAAATACCCAATTTTTCAATGGGCGCAAAGGTATAAGCATCTTTCGCAACCCGGTCGAGGATCCATTTACCATCCTGTCCGCTGATAAATTCACCCTCGCTATTAAGCAGTTTCAGCGCATTCCATTCCTGGGGATTATGGCTTGCCGAGATGACGATGCCTCCGGCCGCCTTTTCTCCGGTAACCGCGAGTTCAACGGTTGGTGTAGTGGACAAGCCAAGGTCAATTACGTCCAGCCCCATTCCATTGAGCGTACTTGCCACCAGGTTGCGAACCATTTCGCCACTGACGCGTCCATCCCGACCGATAATGATTTTTTTGGAATTGGCCTGGGTCTCTTTGACCCAGCTGCCGAATGCAGACGTGAATTTAACTATATCAAGGGGTGTCAGGTTTTCATTGGGTCTGCCGCCAATCGTTCCTCTGATTCCTGAAATACTCTTGATCAATGCCACAAAGGTTCCGATTTAATTGAATAGCAAAAATACGGTTTTCGAACGATCGAAACGAAGTTCCGGTTTCCGGAAATAATAATTCATGCGGGTTGATACTGACGGAGGAGATCCATGAATTCATCGAAGAGATATCGGCTGTCATGTGGTCCGGGCGTGGCTTCCGGATGGTACTGGACAGAAAATACCGGCTTGTTTTTCACCCGGATGCCTTCTATGGATTGGTCGTTCAGATTTACGTGAGTCACTTCCACGTTTGCGTTCTTTCGGACGGCCTCCGGATCCACTCCAAATCCGTGGTTCTGGGTGGTAATTTCACATTTGCCGGAGACAAGGTTCTTGACAGGATGATTAAGCCCCCTGTGCCCGTGATGCATTTTGAATGTGGGTATTCCATTTGCCAGGGCAAGGAGCTGATGCCCCAGGCAAATCCCGAATACGGGCTTGTCTTCTTTTAAAAGCTCCTTGAGGGTCTCCACGGCATACCCCATGGCCGCCGGATCACCTGGCCCATTCGAGAGAAAATATCCGGTTGGGTAAAAGGCTTTTAATTCAGACAGATCCGTTTTCGCAGGGAATACCTTTACAAAAGCGCCCCGGTCTATCATACATTTTACGATATTCCTTTTGACACCATAGTCCAGCACGGCAACGCGATAGGGAGAAGCCGAATCACCGGCTTCATAAGCTGTTGCGGTGGAAACAGCTGATGCAAGTTCCAGTCCGTCCATTTCCGGCACTCCTGCCAACCTGGCTCTCAGCTCATCCATATCCAGGATCTCTGAAGAGATAATGCAGTTCATGGCTCCCTTAACACGTACGTGGGTCACGAGCGCGCGGGTGTCCACTCCTTCGATGCAAACGATATGATTTGCCTTGAGGTAGTCGTCCAGGGATCCCTTTGCCTGGATACGGGAGAATTGCTCCTCCAGGTTCCGTCCGATAAGTCCCCTGATCTTCACATTATCCGATTCCACATCCTCATCTTTCACCCCATAATTTCCAATGTGGACACTGTTCATGATCAGGACCTGCCCGAAATAGCTTGGATCGGTAAATACCTCCTGGTAGCCGGTCATTCCGGTATTAAAACAAATCTCCCCCGCCGTAGTACCGATTTTCCCATAGGCTTTCCCATGGTGAACAGTACCGTCCTGAAGAACCAGAATTGCGGGATGTTGAATTTGGGATGCGGGCATGGGCGTAGAAAAGTTTTGCAAAGAAAAGGAAAAATAATGTGGAAATGTGGAGACTAATTTGATAATTTGAAAATTTGAAAATTTGAAAATGCCTTTTGTGCAGGAACTCGAATTCAAAACGCTCGTTCTTCATCCCATTTTCAAATTATCAAATTGTTCGACATTAAAAAACCCTCTTGTGGAGGGCTTCATGTTTTTCAAAAAGGAATGCATGTTTATTTTGCGGGTTCTTCTTTTTTTGTATGTTCTTCTTTTTTCCCCAGCTCTTCTTTTTTTCCGTGTTCTTCCTTGGTTGCAGCAGGTGCTCCTTTGGCTGTGGCTGCTGGTTCAGCTGCTTTCGTTTTTTCTGCCGTCTTTTTGCGGCCGCCGGCGCGACGGGTTCTTTTCCCACTTTCCTTTGCTTCGCCCTTTCCTTTGCCATAGATCTCGTTGAAGTCCACCAGCTCGATCATTGCTGTTTCAGCTGCGTCTCCCTGGCGTTTCCCAAGTTTGATGATCCGGGTATAACCGCCAGGCCGTCCGGCTATTTTTTCTGCGACGGTACTGAAAAGTTCCGTGATCACTTCTTTATCCTGCAGGTAGCTGAACACTATCCTGCGCTGGTGCGTGGTATTTTCTTTTGCCTTGGTGATCAGCGGTTCCACATAAATTCTGAGCGCTTTCGCTTTTGCCAGGGTGGTAACGATCCTTTTATTGGCGATCAGCTGGATAGCCAGGTTGCTTAGCAGCGCACTGCGGTGCGAGGCAGTTCGGCTCAGATTGTTGATTTTGTCTCCGTGACGCATGACGATTTGTTTTAGAACCCTGTACCGTGTCAGGAATACAGGATAATTTGAAAATTTGAAAATTTGAAAATGAAACAGCCAATTATTTTCAAATTAGCACATCTTCAAATTTTCAAATTGGATTACTCATCATCCAGCTTCAGCTTGCTAAGATCCATTCCAAAATGAAGGCCTCTTTCATGCAAAACCTGTTCGATCTCTGCCAGTGATTTCTGACCGAAATTCCGGAATTTCATCAGGTCTTCCTGTTCGTAGGTGACTAGCTCGCTCAGGCTGTTGATCTTTGCTGCTTTGAGGCAGTTAAATGCCCGTACGGAAAGATCAAGGTCCTCCAGCGGCGTCTTCAGCACTTTGCGTAGCTGAAGCGTTTGCTCGTCCACCAGGTCTTCCTTCTTTTCTTCCTTATTATCGAAAGTAATGTTCTCGTCTGTGATAATCATCAGGTGCTGGATCAGAATGCGGGAAGCTTGTTTCACTGCTTCTTCCGGATGGATCGTACCATCAGTGGATACTTCCATCAATAGTTTTTCGAAATCCGTCCTCTGTTCCACACGCGTATTTTCTATGGAATATTTTACGTTCTTGATCGGCGTAAAAATCGCATCGGTAGGAATATATCCGAATATCGCGTCCTTGGGCTTATTATCTTCTGCAGGAACATATCCGCGGCCCTTGCCGACCGTGATTTCAATATCCAGACGGGCTGAAGCATCCATGGTGCAGATCAGCAGGCCGGGATTCATTACTTCAAAGCTGGGTAATACTTCGCCAATTGTTGCTGCTGTGAATTCCGTTTTGTTTTTCAGGCTGAGGTTAATCTTTTCCTGGGTCACTTCATGATCCACTTTCTTTTTGAATCGCACCTGCTTGAGATTCAGGATAATCTCCACCACGTCTTCCGTAACGCCTTTCAACGTTGCAAATTCGTGATCTGCTCCTTCAATCTTAACACCAATGATCGCATATCCTTCCAGGGAGTTTAGTAATACCCTGCGCAGGGCATTCCCGATGGTTACGCCGTAACCCGGCTCCAAAGGACGGAATTCGAACAGGGCTTCGAAATCAGTTGCTTTTTGAAGAATGATTTTGTCTGGTTTCTGGAAATTTAAAATGGCCATATTTAAATTTTCGATTATTTATAAATGATGAATACGATTACTTACTGTACAACTCCACGATCAGCTGTTCCTTAATATTTTCCGGAACACTTTCCCTTTCAGGATAAGCGATGAAAGTGCCTTTCATTTCGGTTTCATTCCAATCCAGCCAGTTTATCCGGTTACCTTTTCCCTTGGTCGCGCTGGTGATCCCCGTATTACCCTGTGAGGAAGCTTTGAGTCCGATGATATCACCGGGCCTTAGCTGAAAAGAAGGAATATTAACTACTTCTCCATTCACAGTAACATGCTTATGAGAAACCAGCTGGCGTGCACCGGGACGTGAAGGCGCTATGCCCAAACGGTAAATCGTATTGTCCAGACGCGCTTCAAGCAAACGGATCAGGTTTTCACCTGTTACCCCTTTGCGGCGGGCTGCCTCTTCGAAAGTCTTTCTGAACTGACGCTCGAGTACACCGTAAGTGTATTTTGCTTTTTGCTTTTCTTTCAGCTGGAGTGCATATTCTCCCAGCGTTTTACGCTTGCGGGATGCTCCATGCTGACCGGGCGGGTTGCTGTTTTTATTCAGCCATTTACCATTTCCTAAAATTGGCTCCCCAAACATGCGGGAGATTTTGGTCTTCGGACCGATGTAACGTGCCATAATTATGTATCAGATTTTTAAGTACCCGGACAGGATTATGAAAAATCTTAAAATGGAATCCTGGCCAGCTTGATTAACTAATTTGATAATTTGATAATTTGAAAATGAACAGCCAATCATTTTCAAATTGGCACATTTTCAAATTTTCAAATTGTCCTAAACCCTTCTCTTTTTTGGCGGACGGCAACCATTGTGTGGCAGCGGCGTTACGTCCTTGATCATCACAACTTCAATGCCGTTGTTCGCAAGGGAACGAATGGCACTTTCCCTTCCGGATCCAGGACCCTTCACATACACATCCACTCGCTTCAGACCTGCATCCAGGGCTGTTTTTGCCGCATCGGCAGACGCCATCTGTGCTGCATATGGGGTATTCTTCTTTGAACCCTTGAATCCCATTTTACCGGCGCTGCTCCAGGAAATGAGTTGACCACTCTTATTTGTAATGCTGATAATAATATTGTTAAAGCTGGCTGATACATGGGCATCCCCATATGTGTCCACTTTAACCACTCTTTTTTTTGCCGCGACTTTAGCGCTGGGTTGCTGTTGTGCTTTTGCCATTGTTCGAAATAGGTAATCTTTTTTATAATGTCCCCCGGCTCTGCCGGATCGAATCAATCCTCCTCCCGCACCCGGTATCTGGTATTGACTCTGAAAATAGTGCTTTATTTCAATCACATCCTATTCGGGTGCTGCTTAAACTACTTTTTAGGCGCTTTCTTTTTACCCGCAACCGTTCTGCGTTTTCCTTTGCGCGTGCGGCTATTGGTGCGCGTACGCTGACCACGAACCGGCAAACCCTTCCGGTGTCTTACCCCGCGGTAACACGCGATATCCAGCAAACGCTTTATGCTCATCTGAACATCCGAACGAAGTGCGCCCTCTACCTTCAACTCATTCGTAATAATATTCCGGATGGCATTGAGCTCTTCATCATTCCACTGGGAAACTTTTTTATCCACGCTGATCCCCGCCTTGGATAGGATATACTTGGCCGTGGAAGGCCCGATCCCGTAGATGTAGGTCAGTCCGATTTCTCCTCTCTTGTTTTTTGGTAAGTCCACTCCGGCAATACGCGCCATCTCTTATTTTTTATTACTGATTGATTAATTGAAAACCGCAACATCAGGATTATCCCTGACGTTGTTTGAAGCGCGGGTTCTTTTTGTTTATAATATACAGTTTCCCTTTTCTGCGCACGATCTTACAATCTACACTGCGTTTCTTTATGGATGCCCTGACTTTCATACAAGTCTTTTTACTTTTTATTTGTACCTGAATATGATCCTTCCCCGGGTCAAATCATACGGACTCATTTCCACCCCCACCTTATCTCCCGGCAGTATCCGTATGTAGTGCATTCTCATTTTTCCGGAAATTGTGGCGAGAATTTCATGCCCATTTTCCAGCTTGACTTTAAACATGGCATTCGAAAGTGCTTCCACAATAGTTCCGTCTTGTTTGATAAGCGCTTGTTTAGCCATATATTTTGGGAGCGCAAAGATAATATTACTCGGCGAAAGAATAAAATTTCAACCGATAAATATCCGTTTTAGCGGCAGGAGTGGCTTTAAAGGCCTAAAACCATGAAAATTAAGGCCTAATCACGGGTAAGATCCACTTTTGTCATCTCGTTATAGTAGTTCTGGAGTTCATGCACTCCGATAGGATGATTGATATGGCGGCGGTCTTCCCGGTACCACATTTCAAAATCATTGAAATGATCTTTTTCCGGGAGGAGGATACGAAATGGGCCGCGCAGGTATTTGACGGTTTTGTCACCATTTAACTCCTTATTAAAATTGAACCGGAGGAGCTGAGCATCGTCTAATGGAATCGGATACAGGTCGTTCGGGCTGTACCAGAATTCCTGTTCACCGGTGCGGACGCGAACCAGCTTGTCTTCATGATCCAGTTCAATGACCTCTCCTTCGAAGCGCTGGTGCTCATATTCAACCTGGACTATATCACCAACTTTAATTTCATGGAATTTGATCATATGGCCATTTTTTGAGGGTGTGAATATAAAAAAATTATACCAAAATCATCGGCATCAAAAAATAGCTCCCTGATTTTTTCACTAACATTTTCAAAGGGAGCGGCCGACAAAATCCATACCAGGCCATGGAATCAGGGCCAGGATCACCAGCAAAGCCAATAAGAACAGCCAGAAAGCCCGTTTATATTTCAACGGGTCTTTTATTTGTTTTTTTACCATGCCCCTTCCGATCGTGATCAGCGAAGTAGCCAGGACCATGCCCACCGGATGTTCAATCCAGAAAAACCTGTAAAATTTATCTTTCATAAGCTGTACACCTTCAGGAAGTCCCGCACTTAAAATCCCGAAACGGCCAAAAAACAAAAGGTATAGTCCGATCAGCAGGGTAATATGCGCGCTGACCATCGTAAAAAGCCATAGCCTGGCGTCTGCATCCCTCATCTCTCTATTTTTCCGCCAGCCGGCAAAACTCTGTTTGATGGATAGCAAGAGCAGTATGAGTATGATCCAGCGAAAAATACTGTGAACCTCCAGCAGGACAGCTTGCATAAGAAAAAATTTAGGGTGAAATTATATCTTTTCAGGTTTCCAGTTCTAAAGAACCAACGGGAATGATTGTAGTTTTGCGGAATGTTATGCTTTTCCAGGCCCTTTTTTTTAACCGGATTCGTATTTCTGCTGATGATCAATAGCTGTGGAAATGGCCCGGCCGTTTCTTCCAAATCACCCGTAGAAACCAACCCTTCATATTCCAGCCTGAATGACAGCATCGACCTTTATCCCAATGATGCAGCCCTGTACCTGCGACGAGCCACCCGCCTTTCTCTTGCCAACGCGCATGAACTTGCATATGACGATTTCAAAAAAGCCTGGTCGCTAAAGTCTTCGGAAGATGTCGCGCTGCCTTTTGCAGCCAACCTGCAGATCCTCGGTAAAAATGCGGAACGACTTGCATTTCTCAAATCCAGCGGCATTAAGTTCCCGGATAATCAGCATCTGCAACGCCTGCTGGCAGATGCTTATGGAGCTTCGGGAAACAACGATCTGGCCCTGGATCAGTATCAGCAGATACTAAAACGGTATCCAAAAGATTTTGAATCCTGGTATGAAGAAGCCCTGCTCTTCGAGCAGCTAAAAGATACCGCGGGAGCTATCGGCGCTTTGCGGAATGCGTATGAGCTGCAGGGAGTAGATTCGTATGGTCTGGAGCTGGCCCATCTTTATGCAGAACAAAAAAATGCTAAGGCCATCGAAATTTGCAATTTCATACTGAAAAAGGATTCCGGGTCCTTGCTCATAGATCCGCTTTTCATTAAAGGCATCTATTATTCGAATATAAAACTGTATCCGCAGGCCATTGCCCAATTTGATTCATGTATCCAGCGTGACTGGAAAACTACAGATGCTTATCTGGAAAAAGGAATAGCTTATTATCACCAGAAGAATTATAATGCTGCGATCAATACTTTCAACATGGCCGTGACCGTTTCCAATACGGATCCTGACGCCTATTACTGGTTGGGAAGATGTTATGAAGCAATCCATCAGAATGCAGATGCGATCAGCAATTATCAGAAGACGCTTTCGCTGGATAAAAGTTTTACGGATGCAAAAGAGGGAATCCAAAGACTTCAATCCGGATTTGGGGATGCTTCGCACTAAGAGTACATTTGACAATGGGCATTTGTATGAATTATGGGTTATGAGTTATGAATTATGGTTGGTCGCCTTTCGGATTAAATTTGCATTTGATATTCATCATCCGACATCCACAGGTCATAACTGGAACCCTTCAAAAAACATTCGATAACTCATAACCCATAATTCATAACAACTGTCCATTGTTCAGCTAAAAATCTACTAAATGCCCCTTGTAGCCCCTTCCCTGCTGGCCTCTGACTTTCTTCACCTGGGAGATGCCTGTAAACTGGTGAATGAAAGTGAAGCCGACTGGTTCCATCTGGATGTAATGGACGGCCGATTTGTGCCGAATATCAGTTATGGCATCCCCGTGATCGAACATATTCGAAGCGTGGCACGGAAACCCTGCGATGTACACCTGATGATCGAAGAACCGGAAAAACTCACCCCTGCATTTAAAAAAGCGGGCGCTGATATGCTCATCGTTCATCTGGAAACCTGCAGGAACCTGCACAGCAATATTCAACAGATCCGTTCACTGGGTATGAAGCCGGCTGTGGCCATCAATCCCCATACACCTGTTGAACTCCTTAAAGATATTTTATTCGATCTCCATCATGTGCTCATCATGACTGTTAATCCGGGATTCGGAGGACAATCCTTCATTCCACATTCTCTCGAAAAAGTTCGCGAACTGAGAAAAATGATTACAAAGACAGGAAAAGAAATTTTGATTGAGGTGGATGGAGGGATTACACTGGAGAATGCAGCAAGTCTGGTTGAAGCAGGAGCCGATATTCTTGTCGCCGGATCTTCCATTTTCCAGGCGAAAGACCCCGCACAGGTAATCCACCTACTCAAAAACAGCTAACCCTGATCATGTTGAAAGGCAGGAAAATATACCTTGTTTGCTGCGTGCCATTTGCTTTTCTTGTATTGCTTCTCTTCCCTTGCACGCGGACGCTTGCGCAAAAACCCGCCGCTGTGGTCTCCGGAAAAGTGTTCGATGAAAATGAGAAACCTCTGGGGAATGTATCGATTATCGTGCTTGGCCGAGAAACCGGTATCATCAGTTCGGATTCTGGCACGTTCCGCTTTCGCGTGCCGGCCGACAAGGCATTTGCGCTTCTCTTTTCTTACACAGGTTACAAAACCATACAACAGAATTTTTTGCTGAATGACAAAGAAGAAGAACACGTGCTGATCCGCATGGAAAAATCCACCGGTGCACTGCAGGATGTAACTGTTCGTGATGAGAACGACCGCAGGGAAGCGGGACTCATCCGGATCAATCCAAAGGACGCGATCAATATCCCATCCCCGACAGGCGGTATTGAAAGTCTGATCAAAGTATTTGTTGGTTCAAACAATGAACTTACGTCCCAGTATTCCGTACGCGGCGGTAACTATGACGAAAACCTCATCTATGTAAATGATTTTGAAATCTACCGTCCCTATCTGGTAAGCAACGCACAACAGGAAGGCCTAAGCTTCATCAATCCGGAAATGACGAGGAATGTAAGCTTTTACAACGGCGGATACCAGGCTAAATACGGAGATAAGATCTCTTCTGTTCTCGACATTCAATATAAAAGCCCAAAACAGTTCGGCGGTTCAGCGTACATCGGCTTGCTGGAACAAGGCCTGGAACTGGAAGGATCAACAAAAAACAAGCGGTTCAGCTGGCTCATCGGTTTGCGAAACAGAAGTAATAAGAATCTTCTCAGTTCGCAGGAAACCAAGGGAAATTATATTCCTTCCTCAAGCGATATCCAAGGCCTGTTCACTTACCAGCTCGACAAGAAAAATTCTCTCGAACTTTTTTCCGTTTATTCCCAAACCTCATTCACGCTGATCCCTCAATCCGCACAACTTACAACTGCAGTTTTTTCACCTTATTTTTCTGCTGACCTGGCCCTCGATGTTTTTTTTAACGGACAGGAGAAGGACCGTTATGCAACCAGTCTTTTTGGGCTTACCTGGAATCATCAGGTGAATAAGGACCTGAAATTGAAATGGATGATCTCGCGTTTTAACGATCAGGAACAAGAAACATACGATATCACCGGCAACTATTTGTTCGGGGAAAGAGACTTCGATAAAACCAGTTCAGATTTTGGCATTATTGTTAATCCGCTCGGAGCGGGAACCTATCAGAATTATGCCCGGGATATGCTGGACATTACCATCCTGAATTTCTCACACAAGGGATTTTACACACACGACAATCATTTTTTACAATGGGGGGTTTCCGCGGAACAGGAAACCGTGCACGACCAGTTAAATGAATGGCAGTACCAGGATTCAGCGGGATATTCCCTACCGTATCAACCGGGTTCGCTTTTGCTGTTCAGTGCCGAGAACGGGCACGCCGACCTGCAGACCGGACGCTTCGCCGGCTTTGTTCAGGATAATATTTCATTTAACGACGCCCACGCATTTACGCTGCAGTCAGGCGTCAGAATAAATTACAACACGCTCAACCATGAAACGCTTGTTTCTCCGCGCGTAGGATTTTCGTGGAAACCCAAGAAGGGCAATCAGGATATTGTTTACCACGGCGCTATCGGTATATATGATCAGCCTCCTTTTTACCGCGAGCTTAGAAAACCGGACGGTTCACTCAATACGGATCTCAAAGCCCAAAAAAGCTGGCAGGTCGCGGCAGGCGCGGATTTTAATTTTCACGCCAAAGACAAACCTTTCAGGCTATCTGTGGAAGCCTATTATAAAAATTTATGGGATGTGGATCCATATGATATTAATAATGTACATATACAGTATTACGGTACCAACAATGCCAGGGCTTATGCCATGGGCATTGAAGGAAGACTATTTGGCAACCTTGTAAAAGATGCGGAGAGCTGGATCAGTATTGGACTCATGCATACCATGGAGAAGATTGCAGGCGCCGAATATTATAATTACTCGCTTGATTCGCTCAACCGGCCGGTCGACAGCATACTGGTTCATCAGGGCTGGATACGGAGACCAACTGACCGCCTACTCACACTCGGGATGTTTATTCAGGACTATCTTTCTACGAATAAAAATTTTAAAGTTTACCTGAACCTGATTTATGGCAGCAATCTTCCCTTCAGCATTCCGGGAAGTGTGAAATACCGCGACGCATTGATTATTGATCCTTATATACGTGCAGATATTGGATTCAGCGCACTCCTGCTCGACAATGATAAAAGCAACAGAAGGAGTCATAATCCTTTCAGGAATCTGGAAAATATTTGGGCCACACTGGAAGTTTTCAATCTCATTGATCGGGAGAATACCATCTCTTATCTTCTCATAAAGGACTTTGCAAATACCACCTATGCCATGCCGCAGCGGCTCACGCCAAGGCTAATCAATCTCAAACTGGTAACCCGTTTCTGATTCATATGGAATTCTTGTCCAAAAAAGAATGCAAATTTCCCAAATAGGGATAATTCTTCCCGACATCCTAAGTATAACTTCTTGGCCTTCAGCTATTTAATAATTGGCAAATAAATAGATAGTTAAAGAGTAAATCGTAACCTAATGAAATCAACATTAAAAAACCTGCTCGAAATGCTGAAAGAACTGATACCAGAAACAAATCAGGACCAGCAGGGATATAACAACATGCGGCTGATACCTATTCCGGTAAGACCGCGCGAGCAGCAGAGTCCCAATCCATATAACACCAATAGATAATGTATTACTTAGAAGAGGACGTTAATCCTAAATCCGTTTCCAGCATGGAAATATCATCCCACCCAGATAAATTTTCGGACGATATTACTGTGGAGATCAGTGCTGATGCCGAAGATCATTGTATCATCGTATTGGCCAATCAATCCGGTCGTATACGGAGAATGATGGGGGTGAACATTAACCAGGGAAAAAACAATATTCACGTAGAGAATGTAGATACGCTTGAATCCGGGTTATATCAACTGAGTGTTAAGAATACGGATTCAACTCTTTTATATTCTTCAATTCTTACAAAATCATAAAAAATATTCGATAACCATTACCTAAGCTTACCAAGTATTTAATAGCTGCACTTTTATAAGGATTACGAGGGGGCCTTTCCAGGCTCCTTCTCTATTTCAACTAACATCAGATTAATAGAATGACTACAGTTTGGTGCGGATGACTGCCTTTATGCTGCATGGGTTAACTTTGTCTCATGACAAAGCTCTCCGTAAACATCAACAAGTTTGCGACCCTGCGTAACAGTCGCGGCGGAAATAATCCCGATGTGCTGAAGGCGGCGATAGATGCTCAGCGTTTTGGAGCCGATGGGGTTACTGTTCATCCAAGGCCTGATGAACGGCATATCCGTTACCAGGATGTGTTTGATATTAAAAAGATAATCTCGACTGAATTTAATATTGAAGGCAATTGTCAGGAACAGAAATTCATAGATCTTGTACTGAGCGTGAAACCCGATCAGGTTACGCTGGTGCCTGATGCTCTCGGCCAGATCACTTCCAATCATGGATGGGACACGATCTGGTACGAAGATTATTTAAAAGATATCATTCCTGTTTTCAAAAAAGCAGGGATACGCGTATCCATTTTTGTTGATCCATCAGAGAAAATGGTGGAAGCCGCTTCCAGAACAGGCACGGACCGTGTTGAATTGTATACAGAAGCGTATGCCAAAGGTTTCCGTCAAAACAAAGAACAAGCCATCAAAGCTTATCTGGCAGCTGCAGAAAAAGCAAAGTCCGTAGGATTAGGTGTTAACGCCGGGCACGATCTGGATCTGGACAACCTTCGTTATTTCCTGCAGGCTATTCCCTGGGTGGATGAGGTATCGATCGGTCATGCGCTGATCTGCGACGCTTTATACCTTGGATATGAAAACGCTGTACAATTATACAAAAGGCAATTAAAAAAAGATTAGTTACATCCGAGCAGCTCGCAGAGTCTGGAATCCAGGTCGGGCCCACGCAGGTTTTTTGCAATGATCTTTCCATTCGGATCTATCAGAAAGTTCTGCGGTATCTGCTGTATCCTGTATTTCATGGCTGCTTCATTGTTCCAGAATTTCAAATCACTCACCTGCTCCCAGCCAAGCCTGTCATCCTGAATTGCTTTTATCCAGGGACTGCGTTCGCGATCCAGTGAAACACCCAGCACTGTGAAATTCTTGGATTTGAATTTTCCGTACGCGGCCAGTACATTCGGGTTTTCCATCCTGCAGGGCCGACACCAGCTCGCCCAAAAATCCACCAGCACATATTTGCCTTTGAACGAGGACAAGCTAACGGGATTGCCTGCAGTATCATTCTGCGTAAAATCAATCGCAACAGTTCCCACGGCGCCAATCTTTCCGTTTTCAATCTGCTCTTTGAGATACTTGCCGTACATGGTTTCCTGAACAACAGGGGATAAGCTAAGGAACCTGCGTTCCAGCAAGAGCGGATCATCCGTTAGTTGGGCTGTTACGATCAGTACAAAAGGACTTACATAAGAAGACCTCTTTTGCTGGATAAAGCTATCAATCTTAGATTCTATTATGCCTGCCGTGCTATTGTATAATACACCAATAGAGTCTCTTTTTAATGTTCCTTCAGCCGAATTCGCCAGCTGGCTCAGACTATTCAGCCTGGAGAAATAAGGATTGAATACCTGTTGAAAGCTCATGAAATCATCCTCCGTGGCAGAACCAGTTACTTTCAGCTTTGCCAGATCTTCCACCGAACCTTCTATTTTTACGTTTTCATTGCCGATAAAAAGCACGGTTTTCTTTTTCGGGCCGCCAAAGTTTAATTCATAGAGGTTAGGCTCGGGTATCGCTCCTTTTAGTATGAATGCACCCCCGCTCACCTTGCTCCTTGCAATGGTATCCGTAGGCTTATTGGCATCTGTTACAAAAACATCAGATCGCTCAGACAGCCCACTGATATGACCGCTGATGCTGAACCCCACAGGTTTAGCATTTTGGGCATACGCCCATCCGGTTAGTGCATAAGCACAAATCAACATTTTTTTCATGAACCCTTTTTACTTTTTACTTTTTAATGTTCCTTCCCTTAAGAACGTCAACAATATCCTGTAAATTATGTCCCTTAGCCTGCAGCAGGATCAGGTAGTGAAAAAGCAGGTCAGCTGCTTCATTCAAAAACAGGGAATCATCCTGGTCTTTGGACTCAATGATCAATTCAACGCATTCCTCCCCTAATTTCTGAGCAATCTTATTAATCCCTTTTTTAAACAATCCGGCAACATAAGAGTTCTCATCAGGATTGCTTTTTCTTTTCCTGATGATCCCTTCGAGTTCCTGTAAAAAACCACCTGGCTCATTTTTTTCATTCCAGCAGGTATCGGAACCCGTATGACATACCGGCCCGGTCGGGATGGCCTGGATCAGCAGCGTATCCTGATCGCAGTCCAGTGCAAGGCTTTTGAACATAAGGAAATGACCGCTCTCCTCTCCTTTTGTCCATAACCTTTTATTAGAACGGCTGTAAAAGGTTAGTTTGCCCAATTCCTTTGTTTTATCAACTGCCTCCTGGTTCATGAAACCCAGCATCAGCACTTTCCGGGTAAGTTCATCCTGAACAATGGCAGGTACCAGTCCGTCGCTATATTTTGAAAAATTGATTTCCATATAAACAAAATTAGATTCTTATACCGATACCCAGTCCCTTCAGAAATTGTTTTAGATCCGGAATGGGAATCTCGCGAAAATGAAAGATACTCGCAGCAAGGGCAGCATCGGCAAATCCTTCCTGAAATACCTCTGCAAAATGTTCCCTGGTCCCTCCTCCGCCTGAAGCAATAACCGGAACGGGCAGGCCCTGTGCGAGCATGCTGGTCAGTTCCAGGGCAAAACCTTTTTTTGTTCCATCCTGGTCCATGGAGGTCAGCAGGATTTCCCCTGCACCCAGATCCACACCCTTTTTTGCCCAATCCAAGCAAATTGTCTCCGTGGCCATACGACCGCCATTCAGGTAAACATAGTATTTCCCATTTGCTGCTTTTTTTGCGTCGATGCCCAGCACTATGCACTGAGATCCAAATTCCCTGGCGAGCCCGGCAATAAGAGATGGATTTTTGAATGCTGCGGTATTTATCGAAATCTTATCCGCGCCGTTTTCAAGTAAAACCTGCACGTCCTGAATGGATGAAATTCCACCACCCACGGTAAAAGGGATATTAATATGATGCGCAATTCTTCGTGCCAGTTCGCTGAGGGTTTTTCTTTTTTCGTTGGTCGCCGTGATATCGAGGAATACCAATTCATCTGCACCTTCCAGGGCATACCGTGCGCCGAGTTCCACCGGGTCGCCTGCATCCCGCAGGTTGAGGAAATTTGTTCCTTTTACGGTGCGTCCGTTTTGTATATCAAGGCATGGTATGATCCTCTTGGTCAGCATTTGGCAAGGTCCTTGAGCTTGATCAATCCTTCATAAATTGCTTTGCCCAGAATGGCTCCTTTGCAACCCAATTCTTCCAGTTTGAAAATATCATCCAGAGAACGTATCCCCCCGCTGGCGATAAAATACAGATCCGGAAATTTTTGCACAATATTTTTATATAAATCAAGGGACGGCCCTTCCATGGCACCATCCAGACTAATATCAGTACAGAAGATCCTGGATATTCCGGCCTGAATATATTTCTCTAAAAAATCATATACCCATATCCCGGTATCTTCCTGCCAACCGCTGATCGAAATTTTTTCTTTACGTACGTCTGCACCGAGGAGAAAGCGCGCTGCGCCGAACTTAACCAACCACTCCAGAAAAAGTATTTCGTCTTTGACAGCAATGCTGCCAACGCTAGCAAATGCAGCTCCCGAATCAAATACGATCTGCAAATCCTTATTGCTTGAAATGCCTCCGCCAAAATCAATGATCAGGCTGGTTTTGCCTGCGAGTGTTTCCAGCACGCTCCAGTTTTTTACCGTCCCCTGCATGGCCCCATCCAGGTCAACCAGGTGCAGCCTTTTTAGTCCGGCATCTTCAAACTGGCGCGCGACTTCCAACGGATGTTCATTGTATATTTTCTGACGGGAATAGTCGCCCTGGGTGAGCCGGACGCATTTGCCGTTCAAAATATCAATAGCAGGAATCACTTCAATAGACATACAGCATGAGAGCTAAAGTTGAATAAAATTTTTTAAGATATGCTCGCCGGCAGCTGCACTTTTTTCAGGATGGAACTGAACGCCATAGAAATTATTTTTCCCCAATGCGCTGCTGAATCTTACTCCATATTCAGTTACTGCAGCGGTTTCGGCACATAATTCTGCATAGTAGCTATGAACAAAATAACAATAAGGTTCTTCAAAAATCCCTTTGAACAAAGGCTCACTGGTATCCTCAACCTTATTCCATCCGATCTGTGGAACTTTGAGCCCGCTCTCCACGTTGAATTTCTTTACCTCCGTATCAAATATGCCGAGGCATTCCGTTTTATTTTCTTCAGAATATTTACACATCAACTGCAGGCCCAGGCAAATGCCCAGCACCGGTTGCTTCAGTTCGCGAATCAACTGATCTAATTTTCTATCGCGTAAATAGTTCATCGCCGAACTGGCTTCCCCCACGCCGGGAAAAATGACTTTGTCGGCTGACTGAATGAGAAACGGATCATCGGTTACCATGCCTTCCATCCCGATGCGTTCCAATGCAAAGAGCACGGACTGGATATTGCCTGCATTATATTTTATGATGACCAGTTTCAAATAAGTGCTTTTAAAAAATCATTTGTCCGCTTTCCAATTTCTTCGGGTTTTGCTCCTGTTAAAGCTTTTATATATGCCGTGCCGATGATGGCGCCACTTGCATAGTCGCAGGCCTTCGAAAAACTTTCCTTGTCTTTGATACCAAACCCGATCAGCACCGGATTGCGCAGGTTCATGGAGCGCAGCCGGTTAAAATACGTAGCCTGATCAGACAGGTCCTTGTTCCTTCCTGTTGTGGAAGAAGAGGAGACGGCATAAATAAAACCCGAGCTCAGGCCATCCAGCTTCTGAACCCTTTCCACCGAGGTTTCAGGTGTTACAAGAAAAACAAAATCCAGCTGAAATTTCCGCACCAGCTGACCATACTCTTTTTCAAATTCAAACATGGGCAGATCCGGAAGAATGAGTCCGTCCACGCCCACCTCCCCTGCATCCCGGCAAAATTTTTCAAACCCATATTGTAAAACAGGATTCATATAACCCATGAGCAGGACGGGCAAATGGATTTCCTTCCGGAATTTTTCCAACTGGTGAAAGAGCGTGGTAATCGTCATTCCATTTGCCAGGGCGACCGAACCGCTTGATTGTATCACCGGGCCATCGGCCAGGGGGTCGCTATAGGGCATACCCAGCTCGATCATATCCGCCCCCGCTTGCTGCAGGGCCTTCATCACCGGTAATGTACTATCCAGGAATGGAAATCCTGCAGTACAATACACATTTAGAATACGATGCTTTTTTTGGTGAAAAAGATCCTGAATACGGCCCATGGATATTATTAATACTTTATTTCTTTCATCGCCTTCATGTAGATATCCAGGTCTTTGTCTCCCCGGCCACTCAGACAAATTACAACCGACGATTCTTTTTCAAAATGTATTTTCTCTAAAACCGCCAATGCATGTGCTGATTCCAATGCAGGGATTATCCCTTCGAGCTTGGCAAGCAGGAAGGCGGCGTTCAATGCTTCCTCATCCGTGGCACTGTAAAATTCGGCTCTTCCGGAAACAAACAAATTCGCATGCATCGGGCCTATGCCGGGATAATCGAGACCCGCAGAAATGCTATGAGGTTCTACAACCTGACCATCTTCAGTTTGCATTACCAAGCTCCGGCTTCCGTGCAGAACACCATTTTTCCCTAATTGAGTTGTAGCTGCGCTCATGCCGCTGTGAATACCGTGACCGGCCGCTTCCACCGCGATCAGTCTTACACTTTCATCGTCCAGGTAATGATAAAAAGCGCCTGCCGCATTGCTGCCTCCGCCAACACAAGCGATCACCGCATCAGGACGATCCTGTCCGGTTTTCTCCTTCAACTGAAATTTCATTTCTTTGCTGATCACACTCTGAAATCTGGCTACCATATCAGGATAAGGATGCGGGCCCACCACGCTCCCGATGATATAATGCGTGTCTGCCGGATGATTGATCCAATCGCGTATCGCTTCGTTGGTTGCATCTTTCAGCGTTTTACTGCCACTGATGGCGGGAATCACTTCAGCTCCCAGCATCTTCATTCGCGCTACGTTCGGTGCCTGTCGCTGAATATCTTTTTCTCCCATATACACGATACATTCCAGGCCTTTAAGGGCACAGACAGTTGCCGTGGCAACACCATGCTGACCGGCGCCGGTTTCGGCAATGATTCTCTTTTTCCCTAATCTCTCCGCAAGCAGAATCTGACCGATTGTATTATTGATCTTGTGCGCACCCGTATGACAAAGATCCTCGCGTTTAAGAAAAATTGAATTGCCATATCGCCTGCTCAATCTATCCGCGCGATATAAAGGCGTTGGCCTCCCCGCATAGTCTTTCAGCAGGATTTCAAATTCCTTACGGAACCCCGGCTCCTCCATGATCTGCAGGTAACGGCTTCTCAGTTCTTCCACATTACTGTGCAGCATCTCCGGAATAAAAGCGCCCCCGAATTCGCCATAATAGCCCTGCTCTGAGGGATGCTGATATGTTTTTGATCTGATCATGTTTATTGCTTAACGCATGACGCGTGACACAGAACGCTTGGCGTATTACGGGTTGGACGTTACGCGTTATGCGTTCAGCGTTTTGAAAAATTCTTCCACCTTATCCAGGTCCTTGACTCCGCTGCTTGTTTCAAAGCGGCTGTTAATATCAACTGCAAAGAGTTTTTTTCCGACCGGCTCCTCGCTGAATGCTTTCAGTTTTTCCACATCTTCCGGTTCAATGCCGCCGCTGAGAAAAAATAGTTTATCGATTCCTGCCGGTTTCAGCAGATCCCAGTTAAATTTCTTTCCCGTGCCTCCGTAACCCACACCGAGGGTATCGAAAAGGAACATATCGCTGGGCTCATCATATGGCTTGATGATCCAGGATATCGGATCATCCTCACCAAGACGGAATACCTTGATCACTGTCACGTAATTTGCAATCCGGTCACATTGGTGCGGACTTTCGTCTCCATGCAGTTGCACCATATCCAGACCGAACTCATCGACCGTGCGCATCATCTCCTCATAAGGCGTATTTACGAACACCCCTACTTTGCCGATCCTTAATTTTGCTTTCCGTAACTCCTGGCCATGGATATGCTTTGATGCAAACCGCGGCGATTTCGGATAGAAAATGAACCCTGCAAAATCAACGCCCATCTCATCAAGCTTTCTCACCTGGTCGAGCTGCGTCATACCGCAAACTTTTACTCTCATCATTATTCCTTTTAAGTTGGTCAACAAATGAGGCAAAAGCAGTCGCCGGATCGGATTCTTTCATAAACTGCTCTCCGATCAGAAAGCCGTTGAATCCGACAGATTTCAGTGTACGGATGGTTTCTATGTCCCGGATGCCACTCTCTGCAATAATCGTTTTTCCCGGAGGCAGGCTTTGAGCAAGCACAATTGAACGATTGATATCCACCGTAAATGTTTTCAGGTCCCGGTTGTTAATGCCGATCACATCTATGGCATCGCAAAGATGCGTCAATTCCGATTCTTCGTGAATTTCAAGCAAGGTCTCCAATCCTAACCCTTTTGCAAAAATGGCCAGTTTTTTTGTTTCAGCGGGGGTCAGACAGGCAGCGATCAGCAGGATCACGTCAGCGCCCATTGCCCTTGACTCGATAATCTGATACTCATCTAATATAAAATCCTTTCTGAGCAGAGGAACGGCATTCACACGGGCCTTTAAGAAGTCATCCGTTGATCCGCCAAAAGACGGCATATCTGTCAGGACCGAAATTGCAGAAGCACCAAACCGGGTATATGCGGCTGTTATCTTCTCGACAGATGCATCCGGATGGAATATACCCCTGGATGGAGAACGTCTTTTAAACTCGGCAATGATCCCTGTTTTTCCGGGATCTTTCAAGGAGGCCTTCAGCGAAAAGATCTCCCGGGAGAAAAACGGCTTTCTCTCCAGCTCAGGTACCGGTATCTCCAGCTTACGCTGACGCAGTTCTTCCCTTTTGTAAGCAACAATTCTTTCCAGCATATTCAGCTCGCCCATTTCCAAATTTTAAATTCTTCGATTACGATCCTCCAGTGCTACCGCCTGCCCTGCCATCTATGCGATCAGTTACGGGTATTTTCATATTTCCACATTTTCACATGCTGCAATCCCTTCTTACTGTAATGAAATCAGTCCATTCAATGCCGCAAGTGCTTTTCCACTTTCAAGACTTTCTACGGATGCCTCAAATGCCTTATCGTAAGTTTCATAAGCGCCCGTGCAATATAATGCCATTGCCGCATTTGCAAATACCACTGCGTTTTGCGCCCAGGAACCCTTTCCCTGAAGAATATGAAGAAATATTTTCGCAGCTTCTTCAGCCGTGTTTCCGCCGTAAAGATCAGATGGAGAAACCATTCTCTTTCCCAATTGCTCCGGAGTCATCACCTTTTCTCCTTCGTTTGTTATCACGCGCGCATCTCCTGTAAGGGATAATTCATCGTAGCCATCCAGACTGTGAATGATCGCAAAAGAAGACTGCGTTTGCTGAAGCAAATAAGTATAAATTCTGGCCATTTCGAGATTATAAACACCTACCAGCTGAAATTTTGGAGAAGCCGGATTCACCATGGGGCCCAGCATATTAAAAAAAGTGCGTATACCCAGGTTTTTGCGAATAGCGCCTACAGCCTTCAAAGCAGGATGAAAAATAGGCGCATGCAAAA